>ULVK01029047.1_pt1 | contig 13950 bp, 12 predicted proteins | sample 1959311 | NCBI WGS metagenome assembly ULVK01 (sample SAMEA4835783, study PRJEB28245) | human gut metagenome | biome: gut microbiome; material: fecal sample | place: Denmark | collected 2008 | reverse complement strand
CAACACTTTTTTGCATCTTTTTTGAGTTTTTTCTATATTTCTTGAATTTGTTTCATTTTCCCATCCGGGTGTTTCTTTTTTATCCCATAAACAGCACAAAGCCCCGCGCGCAAACGCAGGGCTTTGAAATACAAATGATCACAGTTCTCCCCGGCCAGACAGTGCCCGGTACAGGGTCGTCTCATCGGTATACTCCAGGCTGGCACCCACGGGCAGGCCATAGGCCAGACGGGTGGTCTTGATGCCCAGGGGCTTGATGAGCTTTGCCAGATACATGGCCGTTGCCTCGCCCTCAACGGTGGGGTTCATGGCCATGATCACTTCCTTCACTTCACCGTCCCCCAGACGGGCCAGCAGTTCCTTGACCGTCAGCTGTTCAGCACCGATGCCATCCATGGGGCTGATGAGACCGTGGAGCACATGGTACATTCCATGGTACTCCCGGGTGCGCTCAAACGCCTGCACATCACGGGGCGTTTCCACCACACAGATGACAGAGCGGTCCCGCTTGGCACTGGTGCAGATGGGGCAGAGCTCGGCTTCGGTATAATTCTGGCAGACACGGCAGCGGTGGAGCTTGGTGTGGGCATTCTGGATCGCACCCGCCAGTGCGGCAGCATCCTGATCCGACATGCTCAGTACCTGATAGGCCATCCGGGTCGCACCCTTCCGCCCAATGCCCGGGAACTTGCTGAATTCTTCGATCAGCTTTTCCAGCGGGGCTGCATTATAACCCATGGTGCTCCTCCACTTTGATCAAAGACCGGGAATGTTCAGGCCGCCGGTCAGTTTGCCCATTTCGGCCTCGGCAGTCTCATCCACCTGCTTGACGGTTGCATTGACGGCAGCAGCCACCAGGTCTTCCAGCATCTCGATATCATCGGGGTCCACGGCCTCAGGCTTAATGGTGATGCTCAGCACCTCGTGCTTGCCGTTCATCTTCACAGTGACCATCTCACCGGATGCACTGCCGGTGTACTCGGCAGCTTCCAGCTCTGCCTGCTTGGCCTTCATATCTTCCTGCATCTTCTGGGCCTGACGCATCAGGGAGTTCATATCGGGGCGGCCGAAGCCTGCGGGCATTCTTGCTTTCATGGTTGGTTCTCCTTTTATTTATCGTTTTTTGCGTTCACTATCCTCAATCGACACCTCCAGCCCCAGCTGTTCCAGCTTGCGGAGGGATTCCTCGGCGTTGGCCGAAGCGCGATTGACCGTCTTGGATTCATAGGGGCCGATGGGCACTGCCGCACCGGACACCTGCGCGATCAGCTTTTTGATGAGCTTCTGGCTTTCCTTGTTGGCGCGGATAAAATCCCGGAAGGTCTTTCCGCCATCGATGAGCACCCGGGTACCATCAAAGTAACCCTTGGACTTTTTCAGGTAGGTGTAGAGCATGGGATCCTGCTCCTGCAGGAGCTTGATGACCTCTGCCCATTGCGGGAAGGGATTGATCCCCTCTGCCGCCACCTTGCGGGGCTTGTTCAGCGCCGGGTCAGCCGTATATTCCGGCTTGGACTCCGGCTGAGGCTGGACCGCAGACACTTCCTGCGCGGGAGCCGGAGGCTCTTCTCTCTGCGGCGGCGCAGCCGGGGCCGGCTCGTCCCAAGGGGGCGGGGCTTCCGAAGTCACCGGCGGTTCCTCCGGCAGGGGCGGCAGCTCTTCTTCCGCAGGAGCTGCTGCTTCTGCCTTGGGCGGTTCCACGGGCTGAGGTACCGGTTCCGGCTCAGACTGCTGCATCGGCGCCGGTTCCACAGAAGGTTCCTGCACGGGAGCCGATGCCGCCGGTGCACTTACAAAAGGCTTGACCGGTGCCGACGCAAACGGTCTGGGGGCCTCCTGTACAGGGACCGCTGGCCGGGCAGCGGGCACAGCCTGTACTGCCACCTGCTGGGGCGGCTCCGAAAGGCTGAACAGGGCCAGTTCCAGCTCTATCCGCTGGTCACTGCCACGGGTCATGTGCTCCAGAGCGTTGCCCAGAGCCCGGATGGCCCGGATCGCCTCCCGCTGCCCCATCCGGGGGCCTTTTTCCAGATAGAGCTTTTCCTCTTCCGGAGATACACCCGAGAGCAGCGCCTGCCCGCCGGGCAGGGCCGCCAGCATCAGCGCACGGTAATGGGCAATGAGCTCCTCGGTCAGCCGCTTCACATCCACCGACTGCTGACGCAGCTGAGCCAGCTGTGCCAGTGCCGCGGCGGCATCCTGCGCTTCCAGCGCATCCGAAATATGGAACAGATAGCTCCGGTCGGTCACACCTGCCATCCGGCGGACAACGTCCGCATCGATCTTTGCCGTGACACCGGCACAGGTATCCAGAATGGACAGCGCGTCTCGCATGGCACCATCGGCAAGGCGGGAGATCAGCTCCGCCCCCTCGCCGGACAGCTCCAGTCCCTCCTGCCCGGCGATGTACTCCACACGCTGGGCGATGTCCTCGGGGCCGATGCGGGTAAAATCGTACCGCTGGCACCGGGAAAGGATGGTGGCGGGGACCTTCTGGATCTCCGTAGTCGCCAGAATAAAGATGACGTGGGCGGGCGGCTCCTCCAGCGTTTTCAGCAGGGCATTGAACGCTGCCGTGGAGAGCATGTGCACCTCGTCGATGATATATACCTTATAATGACAGGCGCTGGGGGTGTAGGCCGTTTCATCACGCAGATCACGGATATCGTCCACGCCGTTGTTGGAGGCCGCGTCCATCTCCACCACGTCCAGAATGCTGCCATTGTCGATGCCTCTGCAGATCTCGCACTCACCGCAGGGGTCACCGTTCTGGGGATGCAGGCAGTTGACTGCCTTGGCAAAGATCTTGGCACAGGTGGTCTTGCCGGTGCCGCGCACGCCGGTAAACAGATAAGCGTGGCCCACACGGCCTGTGGCGATCTGGTTGCGCAGTGCGGTCACGATGCCGCGCTGGGCCACCACATCCTCAAACCGCTGGGGCCGCCACTTGCGGTACAGGGCTCGATACATCCGCTTCTCCCCTTTCAACAAAAAAGCCGGGCAGCGCTGACGGGGTTTGACCCCCGCCTTGCGTAACTCGGCATACGGATGCAGGCTGACTGAAACGCACGAGACACACCGCTTAAGGCTGCTTGGTTCCCCACCTGACCTGGTTCACAGCGGCCCCATCGTACAGGGCCCGCATCCGTATGCCGAACCACGCAGCAGGCGCTGTCCGGCATGGCACATTTTGTGCTTGATTATTATAGCATGTTTTTGGGGAGATTGCAAGCCCCGGCAGCGGGCTCGCCCTCTCAGGCGCTTTGCGCCAGCTCCCCCAAAGGGGGAGCCTTTGGCAAAACCATCAAACAACATGCAAAACAAAAGCCCCTTCCGGCATTACACCAGAAGGGGCAGAGTGCTGAATAAAAGTTAGGACTGGCAGGCAGTGATCAGGCTCATCTTGTAGACCTCGTCAGCGTTGCAGCCACGGGACAGGTCGTTGATGGGTGCGTTCAGGCCCTGCAGAATGGGGCCGTAGGCAGCGTAGCCGCCCAGACGCTGAGCGATCTTATAGCCGATGTTGCCGGCCTCGATGCAGGGGAAGATGAAGGTGTTGGCCTGACCAGCAACCTTGCTGCCCTTGCACTTGACCTGTGCCACCTCGGGAGCAACGGCTGCATCAAACTGCAGCTCGCCGTCCACAGCCAGCTCGGGGTCCATCTCCTGAGCCTTGATGGTAGCGTCATGGCTCAGAGCAACGGTGCCGCCCTTGCCGGAACCCTTGGTGGAGAAGCTCAGAACTGCAACCTTCGGATCGATGCCGAACAGCTTTGCGGTCTTGGCAGTCTCAACGGCCACCTCAGCCAGCTTTGCGGATGCAGCGATCTTGACCTCGCCGGTAGCCTTATCAACGGTATCGGTGTAATCAATGTTGACAGCGCAGTCACCCATGGCAATGCGCTTCAGGCCCTCTTCGCCAAAGTCACGGTCCAGAATGAAGCAGGAGCTCACCAGGTGTGCGCCCTTCTTGGTCTTGACCAGCTGCAGAGCGGGGCGGATGGTATCGGCGGTGGAGTAAGTAGCGCCGCCCAGCAGGCAGTCAGCCTTACCCATCTTGACCAGCATGGTGCCGAAGTAGTTGGACTTCTTCAGCATTGCGGTACACTCTTCAGCGGTCTGCTTGCCCTTGCGCAGCTCGACCATGGTGTTCACCATCTCGTCGAAGCCTGCGTAGTTCTCAGGGTCAATGATCTCAGCAGCGGAAATATCAAAATTGCCTGCGGCAGCAGCGGCCTTGCACTCAGCCTCGTTGCCCACCATGACAACCTTCAGAACGCCCTCGGCCAGCAGCTTGCTGGCTGCCTCCAGGATGCGGGGGTCATTGCCCTCGGTAAAAACGATCGTCTTGGGGTTTGCCTTCAGCTGTGCTACCAGCGGTGCGAACATATCAGCCATTGTTGATTACCTCCGAATTAACTATCCAATATTCACATCCGGGTGCCTGTTGGACACAAGGATGCCTTTCTCTTTTATTCTAGCACACCCGGCAAAAAGTTCAAGACAAAATTGGCTTTTTGTGCTATTATTTTAGGAGAAAACCATTTTTGATTTGTGAATAAATTATCATTCAGATGCAAGGAGATCAAACCGCTATGGATTGGGATACATTAAAGGCCGAATGCCTTTCCTGCCGCAGATGCGAGCTGTGTGCCGACCGCACCCATGTGGTGTTCGGGCAGGGTGCCCAGACTGCTGAGGTGCTGTTCGTGGGCGAAGGCCCGGGCCAGAGCGAGGACGAACAGGGTCTGCCCTTTGTGGGCCGCAGCGGCCAGCTGCTGGACAAATACCTGTTTGCCATCGATCTGGACCGGAGCAAAAACTGCTACATTGCCAACATCGTCAAGTGCCGCCCGCCCCAGAACCGTGACCCGCTGCCCACTGAGAGCGAGGCCTGTATGCCCTGGCTCCGGGAACAGTTCAAGCTGCTGCAGCCAAAGATCGTGGTCTGCCTGGGCCGCATCGCCTCCCAGCGGATGATCCGCACCGATTTCTCCGTGACCAAGGAGCACGGCACCTTTGTGCAAAAGAACGGCGTATGGTTTATGGGTACCTTCCACCCCGCCGCCCTGCTCCGGCAGGCGCAGAACAAACCCGCCGCCTTTGCGGATTTTGTGGCTCTGCGGGATAAAATAAACGAAGTCTGTCTGCATACCTATTAACCCTTCCACCCAAGTATCATCTTCCTTCATTTTTGCATACCCTAAAGCAAAAGTGAGGTGTTCTGATATGAAAACGATTCAAAGCCGTTCCCCCGATTTCTTTCTGGGGGCCACCACACCGGCGGGCTTCAAGGGTTATTTTGAACCGCTGCGTCGGGAGCCCGGGATGCAGATGCTTCTCATCAAAAGCGGGCCGGGATGCGGCAAATCCACCTTGATGAAGCATCTGGCCCAGGCCGCCGAGCAACAGGGCCAGCGCATCGAAAAGATCCACTGTGCCAGCGACCCGGACAGTCTGGACGGGGTCATCTTCCTCGACCAGAAACGTGCCATCATCGATGCCACCGCGCCCCATGTGGTGGAGCCGGACGCGCCCGGGGCTGACGAGCTGGTGGTGAGCCTGTACCACACCATCGATGCCGGAAAGCTGGCTTCCCACCGGGACGAGGTCAAAGCCCTGTTTGCCCGGAATGCCGCCCTGCGGGGCCGGGCAGCCCGGTATATCGCATCGGCAGGCAGCCTGATGCTGGACAGCCGCCGGGCCGAGGCCTGCAGCGCCAACTTTGAAAAGGTGCGCCGCTACGTCAAGCGGCTCTGCACCCGGCTGCTTCCCCGCACCGAGGGCACCGCCAGCGAGGAGCTGCGGCTGCTCTCAGCCATCACCCCCAAGGGGATGGTATTCTACCGGGGCACGGTAGAAGCGCTGGCCGACCGGTATGTGGTATTCCGGGATGATTACGGGGCGGTCTCCCGCCTGCTGCTGGAACTCATCCGGGCCGAAGCACTGGCCCGGGGCTACCACATCATCACCTGCCCCTGCGCCATGCACCCTGAAGATCAGATCGACCACATCTTCATCCCGGCCCTGCGGCTGGCTTTTTTGACCGACAACCTCTGGCATCCCATCCAGCTGCCCGGCGTGCAGGCCGTGCGCTGCACCCGCTTTGTGGACCGGGAGAATCTGTCCGGCTTCCGCGCCCGCCTGCGCTTCAACGACCGTGCCGCCTCCGAGCTCATCGACCAGGCTGTCGCCCTGATGGCTCAGGCCAAGAACTGCCATGATGAGCTGGAGACTTATTACCGGGCCGCCGTGGATTTTGACCAGGTGAATGCTGTTGCAGCAAATTGTCAAAAGATCCTGGGTCTCGGGTAGGCCCTGCTGTTAAACCCCACCGTCAGCCCTTTGGGCTGCCACCGCCCCTAGTAGGGGCGGCCTTGGCAAAGCGATGTAGTTTGTGCGTAAAGGGGAACCCCAAAAAACTTTACGTAACGCCAGAGGCCCCACTATTAGGGGGGCTGGCGAGCGATAGCGAGACTGAGGGGTTTAGTTTCCCAACATACTGTGCACAACCTGAAAGGAAGTGACCCCCATGCCAACCATCCGTCTCTCTGTCCGGGAGCTGGTGGAGTTCCTGCTCCGCACCGGCAGTATCGACAGCCGCTTTACCGGCTTTGACCGGGCCAACGAGGGCGCACGCATCCACCGCAGGCTCCAGAAGGCGGCGGGTGAAGGCTACGCCGCTGAGGTGTTCCTCACGGCAGAGCGGACGATGGAGGGAATCGGGTTCACCATCGAGGGCCGTGCCGACGGCATTTTTACCGATGAGGACGGCACGGTGGTCATCGACGAGATCAAGACCACCGCCGCGCCCACCGATGCCATCACGGAGGACATGAACCCCTGCCACTGGGCGCAGGGCATGGTCTACGGGGCCATCTGCGCCGAACAGCAGGAGCTGGAAACACTGGATGTCCGGCTGACCTATTACCAGATCGACACCGATGAGATCATCCGCTATACCCGGCACTTCTCTGCCGCTGAGCTGGATGCGTTTCTCAACGACCTGCTGCGGCAGTATCTTCCCTGGGCACGGCGGCAGCTGGACTGGGTGGAAGCCCGGAACCGGAGCCTTGGGGCCCTGCAATTTCCGTTTCCGGCCTACCGTCCCGGGCAGCGCGCCCTTGCCGGGGAGATCTATCGCGCCTGTGCTGCGGGCAAGGCAGAGCAGAAGGGCGGTACCCGGCTGTTCTGCCAGGCACCCACCGGCATCGGCAAAACGATGAGTGCCCTCTTCCCTGCCCTGAAAGCCATGGGCGAGGGCAAGGGGGAAAAGATCTTCTACCTGACCGCCCGCAACACGACACAGGCCGCTGCTGAGGATGCACTGGCCCGTCTGCGGGCGGCAGACCCGGCGCTTTCCCTGCGCAGCGTGACCCTTTCGGCCAAGGAGAAGGCCTGCCTGTGCAAGGATGCTGAGGGCCGTCCCGCCTGCCTGCCGGAAGCCTGCCCCTACGCCAACGGCTACTACGAGCGGCTGAAGGATGCGCTGGCCGACCTGCTGGACAGCGTCGTCCCCTATGACCGGGCCGCCCTGACCGAGACTGCCCGGCGGCACAGGGTCTGCCCTTTTGAGCTGGGGCTGGACCTGAGCGAGTGGTGTGATGTGGTCATCGGAGACTACAATTATCTTTTCGACCCCACCGTGCACCTGCGGCGCTTTTTCGATGCGGCGGGCGACTACATTTTTCTCATCGACGAGGCCCACAACCTGCCGGACCGGGCCAGAGCCATGTACTCGGCGCGGTTCTGCAAGAGCAGCCTGACCGATGCCAGACGGGCCATCGGCAAAGGAAAAAGCGCACTGAAAACTGCGTTGACAAAGGCAGACAGGGGCTTTCTGGAAGCGCGCCGGGCGGTAACGAAGCTGGCCCCCCGCCGGGGTTCAGCGCCCACCGAATCGCCGGCAGAGGATCTCACCCAACAGACCAGCCTTCTGGACACCGAACCGGCAGAAGCCGTCTTCCCGCTGCCGGAGCCTTTGCTGGCGCAGGATGGCACAGTCTTTTTGCAAGAGCTGCCGAAGGAGCTGCTCCGACTGCTGTTCAACCTGCAGCCTCCCCTGCAGGACTGGCTGGAGGCCAACCCGGAGGCCGATGCCCACGCCCAGCTGCTCGAGCTCTACTTTGCGGTGCAGGATATCACCCGGGCAGCAGAGCGGTACGACGCGCATTTTGTCACCCAGCTGACAGCCCGGGGCAGCGAGCTGGAATGGGAGCTGCTCTGCCTTGACCCTGCCCCCTTTGTGGATGCCAGCCTTGCCGCCGGGCGGGCTGCGGCACTGTTCAGCGCAACGCTCACCCCGCCGGGCTACTATCGCTCCGTTCTGGGCTGTCCCGATGCCCGGGCCGTGGCTCTGGAAAGCCCGTTTCCGCCCGAACATCTGGGGCTCTACTGCCTGCCCGGCATCTCCACCCGCTACCGGGATCGGGAGGCCAGCGTGCAGGCCGTCTCGGATGCGCTGGCCGCACTGGCCCGGGCCAAGGTTGGCAACTATCTGGCCTTTTTCCCCAGCTACGCCTATCTGCGGCGGGTATATGAGGACTTCACCGCCCGTTACCCGGACATCGGGACGCTGGCCCAGGAGAGTGGTCTGGACGACGCGGCCCGGGCGGCCTTTCTGGAACAGTTCAGCCCAAGCCCCGCAAAAACGCTGCTGGGCTTCGGGGTCATGGGCGGCATCTTTGGCGAGGGCGTGGATCTGGTGGGCGACCGGCTCATCGGGTGTGCCATCGTGGGGGTAGGCCTGCCTCAGGTGAACCCCCGGCAGGAGATCCTGCGCCGCTACTATGACGAGGCGGGCGGCACCGGTTTCGACTACGCCTACCGCTTCCCAGGCATGAACAAGGTGATGCAGGCGGCGGGCCGGGTCATCCGCACGCAGGAAGACAGGGGCGTGGTGCTTCTGCTGGATGACCGCTTTGCCCGCGCCGAATACACCCGCCTGTTCCCCCGCCACTGGCACCAGCTCCAATACCTGCGCAGCACCACAGAGCTGGAGCAGCAGCTTGCCGCCTTCTGGGCACTGAACCAATAGAAAAAGCCTGTCAGCGCAAAAACCGACAGGCTTTTTCTCATGCTCCGGACATTTTCCGGCGCTTACTTCTTTCTGGGCAGGGATCTGCGCAGTTCATCCCAGGCAGTCATCTCCACCAATGTGGTGGCGCGCAGGGCGGCAAACGCTTCATCCAGATACTGCATCTCGCTCACCGCACGCATGGCGTGATCCGAAATACACCACTTCCCAACGACCGTCTGCGCCATCCAGTAAACCATCCGCTCGGTCTTTTTCCGCTGTTTGGTGCCCTCGCGGTAGCGGTCGGTGTTCTCCGCATCGTTCACGGGTACACCTGCCGCTTTCAGCATCTCACAGCACTCCCAGGCGGCATCCACGATCATCCTGCGCTGTTCCACTGTGGTGCGGGAAAGTTCCCCATCCACCGCATAGCAGGCATAGGCGCAGGGCAGGATAAAGGCGATGTGGCTCTTGAGCCACTCGTCCATATCGCTGTAATAGGTCAGCTTGTAATGAGTCCCCTCAAAGGCTGCCTGCAGCCGCAGGCGGAACGCGCCGGGCAGGGGTGCGGTTGCTCCGCCAACGGTCATTCCCATCCCCATGTGCACACTGACCAGCCGGTCATGCTCCCGGCGGCCTGCATTGTTCTGGAAGCCAAAGGCGATCTTATCCACCGGGCGCTGCATGGCCTGCAGCATCTCCTGCGCATAGGGATCATTGCCCACAAAGATGAAGTACTGGCTCCGGTTTGCTTTGAGGATGGGGAGCACATCGGCCAGCTGCCCGGCCTGCACCGTGACGAACACAAGGTCATACACATCCTCGGGGGCCAGCACATCTGTCGTCCGCATCCGATCCACCGTTGTTTTCCGCTGGAGCATGTGGCGGATGGTCAGGCCCTTCTGGTCAATGACCTCCTTCCACTCGCCCCGGGCCAGCAGGGTGACCACATTTTTCTTGTTCTGTGCCAGACTGTGGGCCAGCTGACAGCCCTGAACGCCTGCGCCGTACACCAAGATCCTCATAACGAGATACCTCCTGTTTTGCATGATCAGCCCGGCCAGAAACACCGGGCTGTTACTTTTTCAGGAACGAGAAGAAGCCCTTTTTCTCATAGGGCCGGGTCTGCACGCCGGTCACGGTGTAGCCCGTTTCGGCAATGGCAGCCTTCAGCGCCTCCACATCCACCGGCCGCTCCGAAACGATGACCGTTTCGCCCTTGGTGTGGGAAGAAGTCACCTTGTTCACCCGGGCGGTCTTGCGCACCACATCATTGATGTGGCTCTCGCACATACCGCACATCATACCATCGACCCTCAGGATCGTTTCTACCATTGTTGTTCCCTCCATACTGTATCTGCGGGCACCCCTGTCAAACTGCACAAGTCCAGCCCGCTGTTTTCGTCATTTTGTTAGTTTTAGCTAACTCATTGCGAAAACAAAAAGGCTCCTGCCCCGCACAGCATTGCTCTGCGGAACTTTGCCGATCTGTTTTCAGTTTTATCATACCATACCGGTGGGCAAATTTCAAGCTGCCCGCAAAACCGGCCGGCGGACTTTATCAAAGGGTCAGTTCATGGAAAACAGCGCTGCTTTCCAGCTCTTTCCATTGCATCGTGTTTCCTTCCAGGGTCATGTAGCTGTGGGGGCTGTCCTCTTTGGGGATGCTCACAGAACCCGGGTTCAGGTAAAGATTTCCCTGCCCGAACTCTGTCCAGGCCGGAACATGGGTGTGCCCATGCAGCAGTACATCTCCCGGGGCCAGCGGCGGCAGATTTTTCACATGATAGATATGCCCGTGGGTCGCATAAATAAGCCGCTGCCCCACCGGAAGCACCGCATAATCGGCCAGCACGGGGAATTCCAGCACCATCTGGTCCACCTCGGCATCACAGTTGCCCCGCACGCAGAACAGCTTCTCCTTTTTCCTGTTCAGCAGGGGGATGACCTCCTTGGGGGCGTACTCTCGGGGCAGGTCGTTGCGGGGGCCGTGGTAGAGCAGGTCGCCCAACAGGAACAGCCGGTCGGCTCCCTCCCGCTCAAAGGCCTCCAGCATTTTGCGGCAGTAGTAAGCCGACCCGTGCAGGTCTGACGCGATCATCCATTTCATGGCAGATCCTCCTTTTGTGCGTTCTGTTCTTATTTTACCGCCGCCGCGCCCCTTGTCAAGGGCAAGGGCCCACTGTAAAAAGTCATACTTTTATTTCAAAAAGTCCTTGACAAGTGGTCCTGTGATGTGGTATCTTTGAACCAATAAAATATCGTGTGGATTTTTACAGCATTCTGCAACTTTTCGCCACACAATGGTACAAAAGCCATTGTGTGGCTTTTGCTTTGCCTTCAAATCCAAATCTGACCCTCAGGAGCAATGAAAATGAACGATACTTTTATGAAAACCAGACCGGTGTTCCCGCTGCTGCTCTCCATGGCCCTGCCCAACGTCATCTCGATGCTGGTGAACAGCCTGTACAACATCGTGGACAGCCTCTTTGTGGCCCAGATCAGCGAGCAGGCCATGACGGCGCTTTCGCTGGTGTTTCCCATCCAGAACTTTGTCAATGCAGTGGCCATCGGCTTCGGCATCGGCATCAACGCCCAGATCGCGCTCTACCTCGGCGCAGGCGACCACGAAAACGCCAACCGGGCCGCCACCCACGGCATGATGTTCTCCCTGCTGCACGGCGTGCTGGGCATGGTCCTCTGCATTGCCATCATGCCCGGCTTCCTGCGCCGCTTCACTACCGATCCCGCTCTGGTGGACATGGGTGTGACCTACTCCACCATCGTGTTCCTGTTCTCGCTGGTCAACATGGCAGACCTCGCCTTTGAGAAGATCTTCCAGTCCGTGGGCCGGATGAATGTTGCCATGGTGGCGCTGATCACCGGCTGCGTGACCAACATCGCCCTCGACCCGGTCCTCATCTTCGGCCTTGGGCCGGTGCCCGCCCTGGGCATTGCCGGTGCGGCCCTTGCCACCGGCATCGGGCAGGCCGTTTCCCTTGTGGTCTACCTCTATGTCTACTGCACCACCAAAGTCGCCGTCCGCTTCTCCCGCCGCTGCCTGCGGTTCGATGCCGCCCTTGACGGCAAGCTCTATGCCATCGGCGTACCGGCCATCCTGAATCTGGCCCTGCCCAGCCTGCTGGTCACCTTCCTGAACGGCCTGCTGGCGGTCTACTCCCAGAGCTATGTGACGGTGCTGGGCATCTACTACAAGCTCCAGACCTTCCTTTACCTGCCGGCCAACGGCATCGTGCAGGGGATGCGCCCGCTGGTGGGCTACAACTACGGTGCCCGGGAGCATGGCCGTGTGTCCAAGCTCTACAACCTGACACTGGGTCTGAGCGCCGGGATCATGGCCATTGGCACCCTGCTCTGCCTGATCATTGCAGGCCCGCTGATGGGTCTGTTCACCTCTAACCCTGAGACCATCGCCATCGGCCAGACCGCCCTGCGGGTCATCTGCCTGGGGTTCATCGTCTCGGCAGTGTCTACCACCTCCTCCGGCGCGCTGGAAGGTCTGGGCAAGGGCGTGCCCTCGCTGGTCATCTCCCTCTGCCGCTATATCATCTTCATCATGCCCATTGCGTGGGTGCTGTGCGGCCGCATGGGCCCTACCGGTGTCTGGCACGCCTTCTGGATCACAGAGTCCCTCTCTGCCGTGATCGCCTACGCGGTATATCACAAGGCAGTCCATCAGAAATAACCCTCTCTAACAAAAATTCCCGCTCGATGGAGCGGGAATTTTTTGTTATCATCTCTTCTTTTGTGGAAGGCTGCTCTCAGATCAGGCCCAGAGTTTTGAGCTCCCTTGCCACGCCGTCCTCCGTCACAGCCGGGCAGATGCGGTCGCAGAGCTTTTTCAGGTTGTCAGAGCCATTGGCCATGCAGACGCTGATGCCTACCACATCGGTCATCTGCAGGTCATTGTCGCTGTCGCCAAAGCCGATGGTATCGGCCAGCGAACACCCCAGCTCATCACAGATGGCCTTGATGCCGGTGCCCTTGTTGAACTTGCGGTTGATGAGCTCCCCGTTGACGATGGCTGACGGGTTATCCCCCAGCCGGGACTCGCAGAAGATGAACTGATCCTCATACAGCTGCTTTGCCTCAGCAAGGCAGGCCTCGTTGGGGGCGATGAACACCACCTTGTAAACCGGCTCTCCGTGGTATTCCTCAATGGGCCGGATGGTCATGCCATACTCCATCGTTTTGCGCCAGCGCTCAGCCTCGCTGTTCAGCTGCCCCGGCTTGCGGGGGAACAAATGGGCGAACCGCTCGATCATCTTGATGCCGCCGTAAGTATCGTCCCGGGCTTCCAGTGTGCACTCGGCACCGGCACGCCCCAGCACCTCCCGCAGGCCCTCAACCTGCGCAGGCTCCATGGGAAGATCCACGAGAATTTTCCCATCACAGCCTACATAGCCGCCTGCAGAGCAGACAAAGCCATCGAAACCGTAGGCAAGCAGCGGCTTCGTCATGCGCAGGTTGCGCCCGGTGCACAGAAACACCTTGTGGCCGTTGGCCCGGGCCTGCCGGATGGCCTCCACGGCACTGGCCGGAACGGTCATCTCACCGGGCGGCAGCAAAGTACCGTCAATATCCAGAAAAATCAGTTTTTGCTTCATAGTTTCCTCACTCTTTCACTGCCAGTTCATGGTAAAGCCGCGAATCAGCAGACCCACGGCCAGGATCGCCAGCAGTACCAGCAGAACGGTGCGGTTGGCCTGTTTCTGCTTCTGTCTGGCCCGGGCACGGCTGTTCCGGCTGCCGCCCTGCTTCCGGTTCTGGGATCTGCCGCCGGAGCTGCGGCCGCTCGTGTTCTGCTTTGCGCTGCTGCGGCGGGAAGCACTGCCGGAAGTTCCCTCTTTTTTCCTGCCCGCAGTGTTCTGGCCGGACTTTGCCACACGAGGGGCTTTCTCTTCCGGGGCCGC
>ULVK01012080.1_pt1 | contig 14164 bp, 10 predicted proteins | sample 1959311 | NCBI WGS metagenome assembly ULVK01 (sample SAMEA4835783, study PRJEB28245) | human gut metagenome | biome: gut microbiome; material: fecal sample | place: Denmark | collected 2008 | reverse complement strand
GCTCGACGTTCCTGAGCCAGCCGGCACTGACACGCTGCGGTGCGATGCCGTCACCAGACGCGACCTTTCGGCCTCGAAAGCCGAAACGATCCTCCGGCTGCCCGACACCGCCCCGGTTCATCGTCTGCAGAAAGAGCCTGCTCCCAAGCGATAATCGCTCATAAACACTCTTTGACAGGAGGCCCATTCGGGTCTCCTGTTTTTTTATCGGCATCAGAGATCGTCCCCCGTTTCTCCTGTATCGCCTCACCCCATCAGCGTACAAATGGCCGGGGCTTTTTCCGGACCGGACAGTTCACACCGCCCGATTCGTCACGCCGGGCCATCCGGCCACTCCCGATCCCCCCGTCCGGCCGTTCATCCCCCGACCTTCGGAACACGGTCCGGCCGTTTATCCATCCGGCCCCACCCGGAAACACTTCCTGCCATCTGCCCGTCATGCCTCGCGGAACCACTTCCGGCCGTTCGCCCATCCGGCCCCTCCAAGACCATTTTCGCCCGTTCGCCACCCCACCTCCCGGAACCCCGTCCGCCCAAGAACGCACGGTTCGCAACGCATCCGGTTACACCGCAACCCCATTTGTCCGCACGCTCCAGCGATTCGCACGCTCCCGGCCGATCCGACCGCCACACCTCTGATCCACCCGTTTCCGCCCCTCCGAAAGCCACAAAAAAAGCGATCCCGGAATCGCATTGGATTCCGGGATCACCCGATAGACAACGGTCAACAGAGCATGCTCTGCAACCGGATTATTTCCACTACAGGAAGCGGAAGGACTCCTCTTCCGAACGGCTCTGCGGCGTCGAGGTCAGATCGCCCGAAAGGATCTCGTCGGGGATCGTCGACTTTTCGAAGATCGACACGTCACTGGAGCTCTTGACACTGGTCAGCGTCATCTGCGAACCGTCCGCATTGAACGATACGTTGTAATCGCTACCCCACGACTCGCTGTCGCTGTAGATTCCCGCGAGGACTCCGTTATTATAGCTGTAGGTACCGGCATAGTGCACATACTCGGGCGAGTAGACCCGCTGGTAGATCTCGAATGCACCCGCTTCCGTGAACGAAAGATATACATCCGCAGCCGTAAGATTGCTCCACGAAACCAGATGCCACTGTCCGACAACCGAACCCTTTCCGTCCTCTTTTTTGTCATCGTTGTTACCGCCCCCGTCGGACTTGCTGCAACCGGCCATCAGGGCAAGCGAAGCAAAAGCTACGCAAAAAAACTTGAAAATTCGCATCATACTGCTGACTTGTTATTATAACCAACCTCCGTTCTCGGAATGAGCCTCACGCACGATGAATGCCATCTCCTTCGTAATGGTCATACCGTTGACACCGCTGCCGCTGTTCGTACCGGCACGCATGGTCACCTTTCCTATCGCCGAACCCGGCTTCGTGCACTGCATGACCACCTTGTTGCCGAAGACAACCGGATTCGAGGCCATACCGATCCGAGCCAGATCCTCGGCCGAAAACTCAACTGACACAATCGTCAGATTCGTATTGCCACCACCAAGATAGGGCAGCAGATCGAGCTGGTAGTTGTTCGAGACGGGAACCGGCACGCAGGTCGTTCCGCGCACGTTCATCAGCACCTGGAAGGCATCGATATAACCCGTACCCATTTTTTTGCTGTAGGTGCTCAACGCCAGCGATACCGGCGAGCCGTAATCGTTGAGCGTCGTCTTCGTACCGGTGCAGTACTGGTCGATGTTGTTCACCGAGGTAAGCAACAGCGCCTTGAACTGATCCGTCGTGAAGGTCTTGCCCAGTTTCAATGCATACGAGAGTCCGAGCGCAGCCACACCCGACACATGCGGGCAGGCCATCGACGTACCCTGCGAATAGCCGTAACGGCCGTTGGGGATCGTCGAATAAATCGCCGCATAGTCACGGCCGTTGTCAAGATACGACTGAACCATATCACCGCCCGGGGCAGCGATGTTGCAACCCGGGCCGTAGTTGGTGTAGTAGGCCGGCGTGAAGTCGCACGACATGGACGTCACGGCGATATAGTCCTTGTAGGCTGCCGGATAGCCGGCCATTCCGGTTGCGTCGTTACCGGCCGCGAAGATAGCCAGACCGCCATCCAGCGCATCGCAGTTCTTCGTCGAAATGAAGTAATCGATCGCCTGCTTTTCGACGCTGCTGCTCGCCGTATAGGATGCATCCGAGGTAAGATAACCACCCTCATATCCCCAGCTGCACTGGATGATCGAGGCACCGTTGTCGGCCGCATACTTGATGGCTTTGGCCGAAATCGAGCTCGTACCGCCGTCTCCGTTGTAGAAAATCTGACACGACATGAGTTTCACGCCGTCGTTGTTGCCCGTACCGCCGGCCACACCGCAGACTCCAACACCGTTGTTGTTCACGGCAGCCACCGTACCGCCGACATGCGTTCCGTGCTCGGGAGCATCGCCCTGCGTGCTGACCTTCAGCGTCGTATTGGTGACAAAGTTATATCCATGAATGTCATCCTTGTAACCGTTCGAGTCATCATCGGCACCGGTCTGGCCCTTCTCCTCGGCGGTATTGGTCCACATGTTGGCCGCCAGATCGGGATGGGTCCAGTCGACACAGTCGTCAACAACCGCCACAATGACACGCGGATCACCGGCACAGAGACGCCATGCATCCTCACAGTTGACATCGGCACCCGCCTTGATCTTGTTATAGATGGTCGTATTGCCCTTGTTGATATAGTGCCACTGCCAACCGAGCAGGGGGTCATTGAACGAAGTCTCGGCACGCGTTGCAGGAGCGGCCGGCAGATCCATCGGAATGATCTTCTGACCGCTGTCGACATTCTTGAGCTGCTGGTTGTACTCCACCTTGCTCACCTCGGCGACACGGGCCATGGCATGAGCCGCCTGCTGAAGATCGGCCCCTTCGTCGAATTCCACAACATACCAGCGATGGAGCCCGGCGGCGCGGGTTCTCTCCTCATTACGCTCGTCCACGGGGAAAAGACGCTCCAGCGACTTGACACCGATATTGTCGAGTACGCCGTCGAAATCATCGATACCCGAACGAGTAGCTACTCCTCCGGCACGCGTCACACGCAGGACGGAATTTTCAACCTTGGAGACGACATCGTCACTGAAATAGACCAGAAGTTGGCCCTTGATGGCGTTTTCCGGTGAGAAAACGAGCTTTTCGGCGACATTTTCGTCCGCACTTGAGGCAGAAGGCTCTCCGGTGATGTCCTTGGTACATGCGCCCAGCGAGAGAACCGCCACTACGAGCAACAGGCTCCGCAATGTTTTAAACTTTGTCATAAAATTAAACTTGATGTTTGACTTCCCACAGAGAGAAGGGTTGTTCCTTTCCAGGGACCATAGAACCCGACACGGTTCGCGAAGACCGTGCCGGGTTTTACGGTGAATAGGGATTTTACTGTTTTGGTCGTGAGAATTACTTCAGACCGCCACGGGCCGAATCCTTGATCTTGAGTCCGCTGAACTGCTTGGGCAGGGGCTCACACTTCTTGGTCGTGATGTCCAGCGTACGAACACCGGGAGCAAACTGAACAGCCTCCTCGCAGGTCTTGGCTGCATAACGGGTACGCAGCGTGTTGCTCGGCGTATTGGGAACCAGAACGCTGCTGAACGGAACCCGCAGCGGGCGAACCGTTGCCGGAGCGGACGAAGTATTGTAGCTCGATACCAGCGTTACAGGAGTATCCCAGGGGAAGTACCCTGCATAGCCAAGCAGCGAACCCGACGTGAGATCGAAGACAGGAATAGCAAAGAGGACATCGATCGAGGAAATCTGGTGGCTAGTGGCGTCTACCGTGAATACGCACGGATCGTTGCCTTCGCTGTTCTCATCAGCCAGCGAGTAGAAACCGAAGCCCTGCGTCTGGGCCTGATCCCAATACCCCCACAACTGACCGAAATAGTTGCCATCATCCTCATAGCCGACCTCGACACCGCCGACGGTAAATTTCTTCGACGACGAGTCATACGTTCCATACCACGACGTGCTGCCATCCAGGCCGAGATCCGTGATGATGAAGTCGGTTGCGCTGTTGTTGACCGGGGTCACCTTGAACGTATTCTCGAATCGGGTCTCCGCATCGGGTGCATAAACCATGTTGTAGCGGCCGATTACGAGTTCACCGGTATAACCCGAATAGTCAATGGAAGAGGTCGAATAAACTGCGGTAACCGTCTTGCTGCTGCCATAGATATTCGTAGCCTTGACAATCATCGTATACGAGGTTGCCTCATCCAACTGGATCCAGGCACTGCCATAGTAACCGTTTTCATTGATGAGAGGCATATAGTCCGCCGAATGATCCGAACCATAGGTATCGATAAGCGACTCGTAGGTTGCACCACTTTCAATGACGGCCTCCACCTCCTTCGTTGCTGCAACCATCGTCGAAAGCGACTTGAGATCCGAGCCCTCGATCTGGAAGAAGAGCGACGACTCATCGGGGCACTGAGCCGACATCTCGGGCCAATATTCCGAGACGAGACCCATCATAACCTTGATATCACATTCGGGCACGTCACCACCGCCAAGACCCGGGAAGTAGAACATTGCGGCAGACATTGCGTCCGGCAGGAGTTCACCATTCTTATCGACAGGAACGGCAACTACCGTATAAACACCCGACTGAGCCAGCGGAGTCTCCACGGAAACCGTCTCGCCTCCAACTTCGAAATTCTCAACCTTATTGATATTCTGAGCTGTACCGTTAGCAATCTTCGCAGCGATCTCGGCAGCCGAGCTCTCAACATTGCCCTGAGCAACGACAAAACTGATACCCGTCACATCAGCGCCATAGGTGAAATTAAGCACCAGATTGGCAATTGTATTGTCCGGGCCGACACGCATACCGCCATATTCGGCAACCAGCGTATAGTCGGTTGCTTCGGCTCCGGGAAGGATAACACGGAACGTACCGCCGCTGTTCGTCGGGAACGGATCGGGGCTATATCCCATCAGATAAGCCTCAAGGCCACCGGCCGGGAAGGTGATGACACCATCCTTGAACGTTCCGGGCGCGGACGATGCGATGAAGAATTCACCGTAGCCGTTTCCGTTCTCCGTGATACCGGTGAACTGGTTCTCGATCTTCACGTTCGAAGGATCGGAGCAGTCAATCTTGATATTGGTCGGCGTATAGGAGAACTGTGCAGCAAGCACGTCCTGCGTTGCGCCGAGGACTTCGGACATATAGGTCCATCCAAACATCTCCTCTACCAGATAGACATCCGGCTTCGACACATGCTCATGAATCGTTACATTGATCTCGGGGATATTGCAGTCCGTAAAGACATCACTGAGCCAGCCTTCGCGGAACTTACCCGTACCGAGCTCCTTCCACGGCCACGGAACGATTGAGAAATCGACCATATAGTTACCGTAGGGAGTCGTATTCTCCTGATCGGTGAGCAACAGCGAAATCGGATACTCCGTACCATCAACCAAAGCGCTGCGATCGAACGAGATAACCAGATCAGCCGAAGCGCTTCCGGCCTGGAACGATACCGACGACGGGATCGTAAAGAGACCCGACTCCTCGTTGGCCAGGATAGCCACCTGAGCGGCCTCATCCGTATTGATACGTCTTACAGGAACCGTTACCGATGCCTGCGTATCGGGAACATCATACTCCGAAGGAATGGTATTCGGGAAATAGATCTGCATTCCGTCGACCGGATTTCCGGGCTTGTAGTCGTCGTTGGTGCAGGCCGAGAAGAGACCTGCCACCGCAACGGCCGACATCAACAAGAATTTATTCAAGTATTTCATGGATTTGCTGCTTTAGGGGTTATTTTACGGATCTTACGGTACCGGTCGGATCGGGGTTGTTCTTACCCGACAGGCCGACGTTCTGCTGAACGGCGCCAAGCGGAATCACGCAGTTCCACCACGGAGCACGGCCATCGGTCGAAAGCTGTGCCATCGACGGAGCATTCGAACCGGCATCACCATTGTGCATGCTCATGTTCAGACGCTTCATGTCGTAGAAGATGATACCCTCACCCCAGAACTCGATTCGCTTCTGGAAAATAATCTCGTCAATGAGCGTATAGGATGCCGGGATCGTGTAGTTCGGATCGCGGTGAGCCATGAACGACGTCAGCAGCGTACGGGCCGCAGCCTCGTCGTAGTGAGCCGTTGCCTCGGCCTCGGTCAGATACATCTCCTCAACACGCATGATCGGAATATCAACCACGTTGGCCACGGTATAGTTGCTCTTCTCGCCGCCATTCGTATGGAACTTGTAGCAGGCATACGGAGCTACCGTCTGGAACTCCTCCTCGGTCAGGCTCATGTAGTCCTTGGCTGCATCGTACGAACGATCGGCCGTTACGTAACTCTTCTTGCGGAAGTCGGTATCCGACAAACGCTCGTAGCTGAAGACCGAGATACCGGGCTGAGCGCCGTAACCATATCCGTAAATGGCCTCGAGGCTCATGTGAGCGGCCCACGAAAGCAGGTTGTTGATCACCGTATCGGTCGTCTGGTGCATACCAAGCATCCAGGCGCTGTTGATCGTATTGAAACCGGTCTTCGGATCGAGCCACTGAGCCTCGGTCAGGATCGAGCAACCCGAAGCGTCGATGGCCTTGCGGGCATACTCGGCAGCCTTCTTGTAGGCCTCCGTTCCGGTCGGGATATTAGCATAGGTCTCGTCGAAACCACCCAGCCAGAGGTAAGCACGGGCATAGAGTCCGTAAACCACGGCCAGCGACGGCATGTTCTTCGATTCGGGCTGATAGTCGGCCAGCAGACGCTCGGCCTCGCCCAGATCCTCGAAGATGAACTCGAACATCTCCTCACGCGGTACGCGCGGGTTGTTCTCCAGTTCGGAGAGCGATGCACCCTCACGAACGATGGGGACCGTCAGGCCTTTGACCGCCTCAAGTTCCGATTCGTACGATTGGCGCTCGGGAGCCTTGGCCGGCAGAGCGTCGTACAGACGGGCCAGATCCAGGTAGAACAGTGCGCGGTAAGCCTTGGCAATACCCAGAGGAATATCGCCGTCGGGGCTGTCCTTGGCAATCGAGATCACCTCGTTGGCAGCATAGATGAACTGATAATAGTTCAGGTAGAAGAACGGCGAAGCATAACCCGAAGCCGAAAGGCCGCTCATGTCACCGGGATAGAGATAGGCCTGCCAGCGGTCGAGGTACTGGTTACCGCCGGGAAGGTTGCCCGATACGGGGAACACCTCTCCAGCAAGACGGTCCGTAGCGCCGAAGATGCCCGGATAACCGAAATCGAAGTGATCATCAATACCGACACTATTCGTAATGAGGATCGTCGGGATCGAAGATGCCAGACTCTTCATGGCAAACGGAGAGTTGGCCACCTGCTCGGTCGTCACATTACCTCCTTCGGGGAAAGTCTCCTCGATACAACTCGACAGCAGTACCGGAGCGCAGAGGAGAGTTGCCGCGATTTTTACTATCTTGATCTTTTTCATGATATTCAACTCTTGAAGTGAAAGAAATTAGAAAGTAACCGTTACGCCGCCCGAGAAGGTACGAATCGGAGCGTAGTAGAAGGGGTTGGTCGCACCATTGATGCTCTGACGCGGGTCAAGACCCTGACGCTTCGACCAGTACCATACGTTGTCGCAGGCCACATATACGCGGAGGCTCTCTACGAGGAACTTGCGCGTGATCTTCTTGGGCAGCGTATAGCCGAGCGTGATGTTCTGAATGTTCAGATACGAGGCATCCGTCAGGAAGCGGCTCGACGTAGCGTTCGAATAGGTATCGCCGTAAGCGAAACGCGGAATGTTCGAATCGGTGTTGTCAGCCGACCAGGCCTTGAGCAGGTCGTGGTGGTAGTTGAAGCCCACCGAGGTACCTGCAGGCGAACCCATGTAGTTGGCGTAACCCGAGTCATAAACCTGACCGCCGATCTGATAGGTGAAGCCCAGCGAGAGGTCCAGACCGTAAGCGCGCAGCGAGGTGTTGAAACCGCCATAGAGATCGGGCAGTGCGTCACCGTGCATCTCGCGGCCATTCTCCGAGGCTACGGAGTACTGGTCGGTCGTCGTGCGCTGCTTCTCACCGGTTGCTTCATCCGTCGTGTAGGTGTACCACAGCGACTTACCCGTCGTGGGATCAACACCGGCATAGGTCGGCAGGTAGAACGAGAAGACCGACTCACCCTCGGTCAGGAAGTAGCTGCCGCTGATACGGCCGACGTACTTGCCATCCGACGTGGTATTGTTCTTGTACTGATCGGGCAGCTTGACGAGCTTGTTCTTGTAGTGGGTCATGTTCACCGAGAAGTCCCAAACGAGATCCTTCGTACGGATCAGGTCGGCACGCAGCTCGATCTCGACACCGCGGTTGACCATATCACCGATATTGGTCCAGATCGAGGTGTAACCCGACTCCCAGGGCGTTGCCATCTGGAAGAGCATGTCCGAAGTCTTACGGTTGAAGAAGTCGATACCTCCCGACAGACGGTCGTTCCACAGGCCGAACTCGACACCGAGGTTCAGGTTGGCGTTGGTCTCCCACGTAATATCGGGGTTACCCTTGCGGACCAGCGTCTGCGTCACGGCCGTACCGCCTGCACTGGCGATCGTATAATAATCGGTATAGAGGTACTCGTAACGCAGTGCATCGTTACCCTGCGAACCGTACGAAGCCTTCACCTTCAGCATGTTGACCCAGGGGGCATTGAACCAGTTCTCGTGGCTGATCACCCAGGCAACACCGGCCGACCAGAAGTTACCCCAGCGGTGATCGGGGTGGAAACGCGACGAAGCATCGCGACGGTACGAACCCGAAACGTAGACACGCTCGTCATAGTCGTACTGACCGCGGAAGAAGTAACCCTCGTTGTTGTACTCCGAAACCGACGAACCCGAACCGGACATGTCGACCACGGCACCGCTCAACTCGTAGTTGTCGGGCGAGTACATCACGCTGCGCTGACCGTAGAGGCCGTAGACCTTGCGGTTGTACATTTCGTGACCGAGCAGGACACCGATCGTGTGCTTCTCACCGATCGTCGTGTTGTAGTTCAGCAGCTGCTGGAGGTTGTACGTAATATCACGCTGATGCGACTTGTAGACCAGACCGCCCGACTCGGCGAACTGACCGTAGAAGGGGTTCATCGTCTGCGTGAAGCGGGTTTCGTCGATAGCCACGCTACCGTTGAGCGTCAGCTTGAGGCCCTTGTAGAGGTTGATATCGGCAAAACCGTTGGCCGTGAAGGCATTACCCTCACTCATATTCTTATTCAGCTGAATATCCTGCAGGTCGTTGCTCTGACCGCCGGTCGAACGAACGGCACCACCGTTACGGCCGTCACCCGTATCGTAGAGTTTCATACCGTACTCGTCGATCATGATGTTGCCCTGTCCGTCACGGATATAGACCGGATAGATCGGAGCGGTCTGCATGGCCGTTGCAAAGGCGTTGCCGCCGTCGCTGGCACCCTCATTGTCGGGGTTATTACCGTTGTTCCATACGAAATGGGTATAAGACATGTTACCACCCACCTTCAGCCACTTCTTGGCCTGGTAGTCGGCACGCAGACGAGCCGTGTAACGCTCCATGTCCGAACCGTCAACGATACCCGTATTGTCCAGATAACCGAGCGAAGCGTAGAAGTTGGCGCGATCCGTAGCGCCCGAAACGTTCACGTTGTACTCCTGACGGAAGGTAGCCTTCTTGTAGATCTCGTCGAGCCAGTTGTCGGGCTTGAGCAGGTAGTCCTGACCCTTGTAGTTGACCACGCGACCCTCCTTGGCCAGCGGGTTCAGCTTGCCGTTGGTACCGATCAGGTTCTGGCCCTCGGGAACCGTCATGACGTTGTAACCCAGACCGCCGGCATCGTTCGACGTCAGCAACTGGTTGGCAGCCGTATTGGCCTGCAGGGCGTTCATACCGTTCTCGAGCGTCAGATAGTTGTAGAGCGACTTGTAGTGGAACTCGTAGTACTCGCCGGCATCCTCGACAATATCATAGTTCTGCAGGGCACGCGTATTGACGCCCCACTTGCCGTCGAAGGTAACCGTAGCCTCGCCGGCCTTGGCGCGCTTGGTCGTCACCATGATGACACCGTTGGCACCACGGGCGCCGTACAGGGCGTTCGAAGCGGCATCCTTCAGGACGCTGATCGACTCGATATCGGCCGTATTGAGGTTGTTGATATCCCCCTCGTAGGGCACACCGTCGACAACCCACAGCGGGCTGTTGCCGGCGCTCATCGAACCGTAACCACGTACATAAATACTCTGACCGGCACCCAGACGTCCCGAAGGCGAGCTGAACTGCACACCGGCGATCTTTCCGACCAGGGCGTCCTGCACGTTCGACGACTGGGTCTTGATCAGGTCGTCCGACTTGATCACCTTGGCCGATCCGGTGAAGGCCTCTTTCTTGGCCGTACCGAATGCGACGACAATCACGTCGTCGATTGCCTGAGTATCCTCATGCAGCGTGACGTTGATCTGCGTCTTTCCGGCGATTTCGACAGACTGGGTCTGATAGCCGATGAACGAAATCTTGAGCGTGCCGTCGGCAGGTGCCGAGAGCGAATAACGTCCATTGGCATCGGTCGTGGTTCCAATGGAGGTGCCGTCCACCAGGACCGTAGCTCCGGCGATCGGGGAGTTGTCCGCACCGGTGACCGTACCGTTTACTTGCTTACTTTGCGAGAAGGCGAACAATATGCCGCCCCCCACAACTGCAATTAACGACAGTAGGAGATTTCTTACCATAAGCGTTAATTTTTTAAAATAAAATAAAATAAAAAGTCCACTAGTAAAGATAGGCAAATAGGATTATCTTTACAAATAAACGCACAAAAAAAAACTTTCTCGATGATATTTTTTAGTTATTTTATATTAAACAGTTTAAATTCCGAAAAATTAGGGGGGATATAAAGTTTCAAATTGAAACAAAATCTTCGAAAAATGCTTTCAACCAGTATAAAAACCGCATATTTTCGGCAGTTAGCGACTGATAATCAAATACATACATTTATGTAGTTTTTTGAATAACACTTTCGCGAACATCCCGTTATTCGAACTCTTTCCGCAAATCGGACCCTCGCATAAAGGAAAAATCAGACACCTGATCCCCTTGACTACATCTCTGCTTTCGATACGAATCCCTCGCACCTTCGATTTGCAGGCTCCACCATTCGACCTTCGCTCTCTCCCGCATGCGAAGATTTACCCAAAACAAGGTTCTTTTACAATATTATATATTATATTTGCAATTATAATTACAATTCCGACCCCAAGCTTTAGGATCAGAATTGGAAAAAGTTGTTAAAACGGGCAATTTTGTCACAAGGGGCAATCGGGCAACCCGGATCCGACGGTATGAGCGGCGCCCCAGGCGGCACAAGACCGGGAGACGAAGAGACGGACGGATGGTCGGGAGTGGATGAGATCGGGATGCATGCGGTCGCCCCTTACCCGACGGAGAGACCAGCCGACACCCCCGATAACAGGTGCGGCCGGAAGCCGGCTCATGAAAGGGAGCATCGGAGAAGAGGGAGCAGAAGGGAAGAGACGAAGGGTGCCGAAGGAGCGAGCCCCGCAGAAAGCCGCCAGAGAGAATCCGTTCCGAATAGCAGACCATCAAAAACCACGACCATGTACGTACCGAATCATCTGAAATGGCGCATCCTGCTGGCGCAGGAGCTGAAACTACACTATTTCGAGCGGGAAAATTCGCACCGCAACTGCAAACGGATCTTCGAATTGTACGGCCGCTACCTGCTGGGGACGACCTACGACACCTTTCTGAACTACCTGAATCAGCTGAAATACGAAATCGGGAGTCTGCGCCTGCCGCCCTACATCGAAGCGGCGATCGGTCTGCTCGAGCCGTTGCGTATCGCCAGCGAACGGCTGCGGATCCGGAAGACCAACGGGACATGGACCCTGCTCGAGGTGGTTGAAGAGACGATGCGGATTCTCCAGGAGCGGTCACACACGACCCTCAACCAGCGGATCACGCCTTCCGACCGATTGAATGGCCCCGCACCGGCGGCCTCCACCTCCCTGCCGAACGGAACCGCCCGGGAATAAAACCGCCGGAGAGGGACGCTCTCGCCCGGAGCCGGATCGACGAAGAATCGAAAGCCACTCTCGGGAAAGCCGTCGGACGGAACAGGATCAAACCCACTCCGTGCAATCAGACCGCCCCTTCCGTGCGGAACGGACAGCCGCACCGTCCGACGGAGGGGATGCCCCGGCTGAGCAGCCGCGACGCGCTCTACCGCCATACGAAAAAACCTCTGTCCCGAAAGACAGAGGTTTCAATCGCGGTCCGACCGCCGCAGCGGAGGGAGATCCATCGAGCGGAAAGAAGGGGATTCGAACCCCTGAAACCCTTTTGAGGTTTACTCGCTTTCCAGGCGGGCCAGTTCAACCACTCCTGCATCTTTCCGTAATATGCGGCAAAAGTACGCAATATTTCCGGATTCTGCAAATGGAGCGGCGTTTTTCTACACGCCGACGAGAGAATCGCCCGGAAGTGGAAAAGCTAACGGATATAATTCGTTACGATCCGCTCTTCGGGTTCGGGGCGATGCTCCGAAGCGGTCAGTCCGGCCTTGAGCACCCGGGCCATGTTGCGGCCCAGCACCCGCATCACCTGCATACCCTCCTCGTCCTGCATCACCTCTCCGGGCAGACGGCCGTGGGCGCTGTTCCAGTACTGCGACGAGACGACCGGCATGTTCGCAATCGTAAAGTACTTGTTCAGGCGGTCGAAGGCGGCGCTGGCACCGCCCCGGCGGCCGACAACCACCGCCGCAGCGGGCTTGTAGGCGAGCCGTTCGGCACACGAATAGAACAACCGGTCGAGCAGCGCACAGAGCGAACCGTTCGGACCGGCGAAGTAGACCGGCGACCCGACGATCAGGCCATCGGCCGTGGCGAGTTTTTCACGAATCGAGACATAGGCCTCGTCGTTGAAGGCGCAATGGCCGATCCGCGAGCACTGTCCGCAGGCGATGCACCCCGGGATGGGCTTGGTGCCGATCGAGACGATTTCGGTATCGACGCCCTCGGCTTCGAGCGCACGGGCCACCTCACTCAGTGCAAGACAGGTATTTCCCTCACGGTGAGGACTTCCATTGACAAGCAGGACTTTCATGACGTATGGTATTAGCATAAAAACCGGGAATCCGGACAAGAAAAATAGTCAAAAGTGCCGGGAATGGCAAACCGGCAAACAAAAAAAGAGGATCTCCTCTCGGAAATCCTCCACGCTTTTTACCGGAAAAGGCTTATTTTGCAGCCTCAACGGTCTCGGCAGCAGCCTCGGTAGCGGTCGAATCAGCCTGCTCGCAAGCAGCCGTCGAATCGCACTTCTCCGTGCAAGCCTCGCAAGCCGAAGCCTCGGTAGCAGCAGCCTCCGTTGCAGCCTCCTCAGCAGCAGCATTCTTGTTGGCATTTCCGCCGCAGCTTACCATAGCAACGGCAGCCAGAACGATGACAAAAGAGAAAATCTTTTTCATAGCGTCAAACGTTTTAAATATGAACTTTTTTGAACGCCGCAAAGATAGATATTCGCAAATTAAATGCAAAGAAAAAATGAAGAATTTTCAAGAACAGCCGCAAATTACTCCAGAAGGTCGGCCGCCGAGATCACTTCGTTCTTGAGAAAGGCCTTGGGGAAGGTCTGTGCGACCTTGCCTCTGAGGATGATGGCCTCCTCGGTCGTGAGGCAGTTTCCGACCGAAACCGAGAACCACGGACTCTCGTAAACCATGTAGACACGGATGCCGGGATAGGTCTCTTCGAAGAGTTGCTTGGCGGCAATGGCGCCGCTGCGGGCATCGGGTCCGTTGTCGAAGAAGATGCAGACGCGGTGGCCCTTGTAGGAGAGCCGTTGGGCATCACGGGCGGCATTGGCGACGGCCCGGGCGGCATCACCGTGCTCCGAGACGACGACACGCGCCGGATCGTAGAGGGCCGAACCGGCCGTAGGTTGCGCCAGACGCTGTTTGAAGGCGTCAATCGACTGGCCGCGCACGGCAAGAGTCGCCATCGAGAGAGCCAGCGTAAGGATCAGCGTTGCGTATTTCATCTATTTCAACTGTTTTTCAAGGTCTTGAATCGACAGGCCAAAGGTATTCAAAAATTCGGACAAAGGCATCTTTTCGCGGGAAAATTTCACGGGGGCCGGGCCTCCGCGC
>ULVK01064210.1_pt1 | contig 14321 bp, 9 predicted proteins | sample 1959311 | NCBI WGS metagenome assembly ULVK01 (sample SAMEA4835783, study PRJEB28245) | human gut metagenome | biome: gut microbiome; material: fecal sample | place: Denmark | collected 2008 | reverse complement strand
AATATCAGCGAATAAAGATATTTTTAAGGGACGACTAAATAATTATAATACGCAATATCTCTCAATGCTATTGCAAAAGAAGGATGTTCCATACCTTTCGTATTTATTAGAATAGACAGCACATTGATTTCCAAATTTATTGCTTCCTTATTTTTTCCCCAGTAACTATTGTAAAAAGCTAACTTACTAAGCGAATAAGCATAATATTCAGATTTTTCTCCATAACATCTTTTCATTATCTCGACGAAAGTTCCGGCATACTCTAATGCTCTTTTATCATTCATCATCATATAGCAATCGGCTATGAAATATATGGTATTGGCACAGAAAATATGATAGTCTCCCAAGACAGACCGCTCTATATCCGATGCCCTGAGATAACATTCAAGTGCTTTTTCATAATTTTTTAAGCCATAATATCCATTGCCTGACTGCAACAATGAATCAGACTCAACAGTAAACCGTCTGTCAACAGGCGGAAAACGGTAAAACATATCTATACTTGCCGCTGTGGCTGTATCGCCTATATTATAATAACACGACGCGAGCCACATGGCTGAATAATCGCGCCTCTTGTCTGTTGAATCTAAAACAGACTTGTCTATTCTGTCACTTTCCTCAAAAAGAGGTATCGCCTTATCATACTGTTTCTGCCCGTATAATTTCACTCCCAAAGCGAACAATGAATCCGATTTCGACAGTTCCTGTCTGCTTTGAGAAAACAAAACCATAGGGACTAACATGCATATGTAAATAAAAATATTTCTCATAAATGTTCAGGAAAATATTTACATATTTTTTATATTGCAATATCTACACAGCATCAATATCATAAAAAAGTCATACAGCCGAACAATATTATTCATCCTGCTCCAATCCAAGTTTATCTATTACATCCTCGGTTATGATCTTTGCCGGTGCCTGCAGAGTGGTTATCACCCATGATTGCGTAATTTCATCCCATTGCTGTTTTGATATCATCTGCCATGTTGTGTCTATGAAGTTTTCCTTTGGTTTCATCTTTTTCCGGCGTTTACGGTCTTTCTTCCAATTTTCACGATACTCATCCGTAACGTTACATGTTTCCTTAAGTTCTATAGATAATTCGTATTGTCCTGTACCCCAAGAATCTCTATATTCGCCGTTTCCATCACGATAACCTATGAAAGAACGCGGAACGATAAAACTCTCACCTATTATTTCATACGCGGCCGTCTCACCTTCTTTGCGCACATAACGCAAAAAACCTTTTGCATCCAACGACTTTTCATCAACCGGTATATTTATCTTGAAACTACCAAGCTCCTGGTCTTTCTGTAACTGTGTGATATAATTCATCCATGAGGATATCACACTGATGTTCATCGACAGACAAAAGTTCTGTCGTTCTTTAAAACTGTACGGCAAGTCTAGCGACGTATTAGGAAGATTTGAATGTAAAGGACTTATTATCAAAGTGTCGAGTACCAGTTCGAACTTGGAATGATTGATTATCCTGTTGATTTTAGAGCGGTCTATATGACACGAAATATAAAATACTGTGTCATTACCTTCCTTACGCAGACATCCTATTCCGTCAAACTGCATACCTTCAGGATCCAGTGCGCCTTCAAAAGACATTTTCTTGTAAAAATCGTTCAATTCGGAAACAGTGCTTATTTTTGTCTTGTAGACATTCTCGGCCTTCACCATATCCTCCCATTCCTTCTTCTGTCTGGCGTTTCTTGTTATTAAAGAAGCTATTGCATTGACTCCTAAGTCAATGACACTTGTTACATAACCAGAGGCAATACCTTTCACAGATTCCTTGCCAGCATCAAACAGTTCGCCCAGATATCCGGACCTTTTACTCCTATTCTCACACTCCTTGGCTATCTCTTTCGCCAGATCATCGCTTGTGTATATGAATGTCTGGTATTCGGCATATTGCGCTCTTACCACAACAGATGCTATCATAAACATTAAAGTTAAAAAGATCTTTTCCATCAGATATGTTTTTGTTATCGGGTTAATAAATGAAACTTATCACTCACAAAGCAGCAATTATGCCTTCGGCTAATAAACATATATTACTGGTAATACAAATATAGTTCTCTGGCTACATACTACGTAAAAGGTATGATTTATCTATATCTATCAATACACAATAATATTGTTGGCAAATCCTTGGTGACGGGACACTATTATGTATATCCGTCACCAACATGTATTATTATATATCTTATAAATGCAAGCAGTCTATATCAGTCGTAGTTTTATCATACCATAATCCAAATTACGGTTTCTTAATCCCGGCCACATTATTCACAATGTTTGTAGTTACAAATATCATCTTCACCATGTCTTCAACACACACCCACTCATACACACTGTGCGCGGCCTGTTGGGCACTGTATATGCACGGTCCGCCACGCAAACCCTTTGCCGCCATCATAGCCGATGTAGTGCCACCGCGCTCACTGCTCGGACTCATTTTCATACCGATAAGGGCAGCACTATTCATTATTAGTTCGGCCGTGCCGGGATACATAGTATAAGCAATGTTCTCATACTGCACAGTCTCCGGTCCGGCTTCAACTTTTACAAACGGATAAGCCTCCGCCGCAAGCCTTTCGGCATCGCGCAGCATCTGACGCAGAGTGTCGCCCTCGTTCTTGTCGAAATAGCGCAGACGCACCTTTACAAGATAATCCTCGGATATTTCCTTACCTGCTTCATCCGTCGGATGAACCATCGAGTAACAATGTATGTATCCCTGCTTGTCCTTGCTTGCCGATGGATGCTTGGCCGGGGCTATCTGTCCTATGAAATAAGAAGCGGCGGTCAGAGCATCGCCATATTTGTTCACGAATCCTTCACCGGGATGGGCATCATGGCCGCGGAAACGATAAGTGATCATCGATGCCGTGAAATTCTCCACCGAGAAACGGTCGGGCATGTTACCATCCACATCTATCACTATGTCCGGACTGCCGTCCACATACTTCGCTTCAAAACGGTCGGCGGCACGACCGATGTCCTCGTTCTGTGAGAACACCATATAAACATCACCATGCTTTATCTTCTTGTTATTCACCAACTGCTCCACCAGTCCCACTAAAATCGTTACACCGGCCTTGTCGTCTGCTCCGAGAAGCGTCGAACCATCCGACGTTATTATCGTCCTTCCCTTGCAGTTCTTCAGATGCGCGCCCTGCGGAGTCTCCGGACTCAGCACTATTCCAGCCGGAAGATTTATTTCGCCGCCGTCATAATTCTCATGCACTATGGGCTTTATGTTCTGTCCCGGAGCTTCCGGCGTCACATCAAGATGAGCCATGAACATCAAAGAAGGCACACTCTTGCCCTTCATGTTTGAAGGAATCTTCACATATACATACTGTTCAGCGCTGCGCGTTATCACAGCATTGCTTCCCTTGCATATCCCGCGCAGTTCGTTTTCCAGATACTCGGCCATCTTTATCTGTCCATCTGTCATCGGAAAAGCATTCATATCGGCCGTATCAACACTCTGACTGCTTATCTTTGCATAATTAATGAAACGGTTTTTAGTTTTTTCTGTCAGGACATTCAGTATTTTTCTGTTGTTTTCTATTATTTTATCAATATTAGGAGTGGGCAGTGCTCGTTTCGGAATATTCGATGGAAGATTATTCTTTTTTGCTTCCGTTTCTTTATTTTTCGTTTTAATATACACAGAATCATAAAGAGGTAGTACGACTCCTCCTACCCTCAAAGGTATCTTAGGCCGTAAAGGATTTATAGGAACAATTGGCACTTTTGGCGGAACATTAGGTAATTTTGGGTTTTTGGATAAAACTTTCGCAATATTTTTTATTCTTTTTATAGGCTGAGCAGTCGCTTCGACCGTCACAAAACTATATGCTGCGACACATAAAAATATTACCAATAATCTGTGTTTTGCTTTCATAATTACTAAATTTAATGATTGTTTTCCAATAAATTACACACGCTTAATTTAATAACACTGTCACTATAGACAGTTTGTCAAAAGTCAGTTTTCAGAAAATATATCTGTTTTTCCTTAAGATCCATGTCATGGTTCTGGACATCTTCCGTTTTTATTAATCTCTCCAGACTTCAACCAAACCACAACATCATATAGCCAAACACTATTTTATCACAGGCACATTCCATATAATACTATAGGCCCGCATCCTATATTTTGCAAATATAGCGATTATATAACATCATGTCAACAATATACATACATTATTTTAAACACTTGATTCCAATATTTTCTATTTCAAATTATTAAAACAAGCACTATTTCTACAATTCCATTTAATCTGATTGTGTCACAATATTACCACTTCGCTCCGAATACAGCTATATTTGCAACCAACCAAACCTTAGATTGAAAATATCGCGGCTATGAGAAGATATAGAAAATCAGTTTGCAATTTAAAATTCAAATTCTGTCGTATTATTATTTATTCTGAACATAACACGAAAACGCTATAATACTACATTCCCGACATTTTCCTATAAAAGCCTGCAACACCGGCAGTACAATACAATCCAAAGCTTTACGACTATAATATCAGACCGTTTCCACAATCATAAACATACGGTGTGACAGTCTTTTTATGACATAAGAAAAGGTAGAAAATACAATAAAAGTAAATTTTTAATTAATATTTATTAACTTTCACTTTCATAAACCTATTCTTTTATTTCATATATTTGTATTCCGATTTGAAAGACAAATACCATAAAATAATAACTAATTGATATATTTTTACCTCACAATTATAAACATTTAAAACATCTCGTATGAAGAAATTATTATTAATTTTCATTGCTCTCATAGGATGTTTTGTCACGCTCGAGGCGCAAGTGCCCTACCAACGCGCCACCGGTACGCAGACAAAGAACCTGAGACAACTGAACCGTGAACAACACTTTGCGAAGAGCAAGAAGTCAGAAAAAAGCCGTGCCGGCGCCAAGTATGCGGGCGAAGTGCCCGACAATGCCATCGAGGTGCCGTTCTCACACGACCTTGGGAAAAACAGCGATGCGGTTGACATTGTGAAACAATACACTTTCATAGATGCCAACAATGACGAAAGAAGCTGGCAGATAGCAAAAGTAAATAACTACAGCGCATGTATGGCGCCAAAGGCTGAAGGCGTGGAGGCAAGCGACGACTGGATGATATCTGTGCCTGTGCACATGACTCCGGGCGACTATGTCGTGGCTTTCGACCTCGGATACATGGGCAGCGGAGCGATCGGCGTGAATGTGGAAGTGAAGCTGGGAACGGCTCCGACAGTGGAAGGAATGACCAAGGAAATCGTAGCTCCTACTTTTTTCACTACAAAAGACCAGACAACTTATGAATACAACTGCAATATAACGGAAGAAGGATATTATTATATAGGTGTGCACAATCTCACCACAAAAGAAATGAACGGCACCGTGAAGCTCTTCAATCTGAGCGTGAGAAGCGGCAGCGTTGAGCCTGTCATTCCGGTGGACCCGCCCGCAGCAGGCGAACTGACATGGGTGCTCGCTCCAAAAGGTGAGCTGAAGGCCGACCTTACCTATACCGCTCCTACAAAGACAAAATCGGGAGCCGACCTCACGGAGATAACCAAGGTGGAGATAACATCGCGCTGGGGCGTTGACAAATTCACCTATGAGAACGTGAAACCGGGTGAGGTGATTGAGATAAAAGACGTGGAAATGTACGCCGGATACAACAACCGCTTCACCGCAGTGGCATACGTCGGAGAGACAGCCGGCGAGGAACTGGAATACACCGACATATACTGCGGACCGGACGCGCCGCTTGCTCCGCAGAACGTGAAGCTCGTGGTGAGCGACGATTTCAAGTCGGCTGTGCTCTCATGGGATCCTGTCGGCGAGACAGGTATGAACGGCGGATATGTGGATCCGACACAAGTGACATACTACATATTCGATGCCTTCGGCTCATACTACGATCCTGCCATAGCAACCACCACCGAGACATCCATCAAAATAGACTATCCGGACCTCAAGGGTCAGGACTTCGTGGCTTATCAGGTGACTGCCGGATATGAAGACAACTACTCCGACTATACCAACTCTTCGATTGTCACAATTGGCGAACCCGACAAAGCGCCTTACGGCGAATCGTTCGCTAACGGCATATACGACAATGTATGGCTCGTAGATCCTCAGTCTGACTACAGCAACCAGATGATGGGAACTGTTGACGATGATTATTTCGCGTCGCTCATCGACCCCACCGACCCTGAAGCACCCGCTCCGCTCACATCGCAGGACGGCGACAACGGATTCTTCTACTGGCTGCCTTACGAGAAAGATGTGATGTACGGAATGATATCAACACGCGTCGATATATCAGCCACAGCCAACCCTGCACTCGAGTTCTGGTATCAGGGACAGGGCAGCGCCATCGACGTGCTTGTGTCAAAAGACAACGATCCTCTTGAGGTTGTGAAGACCATCGACCTGAAAGAGACGCCTACCACAGACGGATGGACTCTGGCTTCTGTGCCGCTCAACGCTTACAAGGACTCCAAGGCCATTCAGTTTGAGCTGCGTCTGCGCGCCATCCACAACGACGACAACAACACATGGAGCGTGCCAATAGACAACATACGCATACGCGACGTTGTTGACAAGGATCTGCGCCTCGTTTCAATGGATGCTCCTGAAAGCGTGAAAGTAGGCGAGAAGATGACTCTGAAGGCACGCATAGAGAACATAGGCAACGACATAACGGCAGGAACAGTGGAATGGACTGTGAACGGCAAGAAGGTGGGAACATCCGAAATACCGGCTATGAATACCAACGCTTTTGCCGACGTAGAATTTGAGTATGACGTACCTATAAACTCTTCGGAGTCGCTCCAGGTGAAAGCCGCAACCGTACTCGAAGGCGACGGATGCGAAACCAACAACGCAGCGGAGAAGACAGTCAGCGTGAAGCTGAACGACTATCCAACAGTGACCGACCTCACATACGCTCTGTCTGAATCAGGTTCTACCGTAAACCTCTCATGGTCGGCACCATCGCTCGATGGACTCACCGACGCAAAGATCGTGAACGAAGACTTCGAGAGCCCCTACTACACACCTATGTCTATCACGGGAGTAGGCAAATGGACCGTTTACGACGGCGACAAACTTGACACATACAACATTTTCCGCGAGACAAACAACCCGTATCAGACACAGCCTATGGCATTCCAGCTATTCAACCGCACCGTAGCCGGAGTACCTGACATGTACTGGGCCGACGCTCAACCGCACAGCGGAGAGACATTTATGATGGCTCCGAGCTGCTCATACGATTACAACGACAACTGGCTCATCTCTCCTGAACTCTCCGGCAACGCACAGACAGTGTCGTTCTGGGCAAAGAGCTGCATGATAACATGGGGTGAGACATTCGAAGTGCTTTACTCTACCACAGGCAACAACCCTGAGGACTTCACACAGACTGTCGATGTTGAGAACTTCCCGGCAGACGGAATCATACCTGAAACATGGACCGAATATAAGGTCGCTCTACCCGAAGGCGCAAAGCATTTCGCTATACGTCACAGAACATACGACACACTCGCGCTGCTGATAGATGACGTAACATTCGAAAGCGCGCCCGATGTTCCTGAAGACATAGCACTCGTCGGCTACCACGTATTCCGCGACGGCGTGCAGCTGACCGGCGAACCTGTCACCGAGACAACCTACAGCGACAATCCTCTGGCAGGAAGCAACGCAACCGACGGACAGGAATTCACATATACCGTCGTACCGGTTTACAACTACGGTCCGGCTCCTGTGAGCAACGCCGTGACAGTATCTGTAAGCACCGGCATAAGCAACATAGACAGCGACGAAAGCGCAGCCAAGAGCACATACTACAACATCAACGGTATGAGAGTGAACGAAAGCAACCTCACTCCAGGCATATACGTGAAAGTGACAAACGGACAATCTAAGAAGATCGTTGTGAAATAACATAATGACATCACAATAATTGTCCTACCGGATATGTTTAAGCGGGATATTGTCTTAAAGACAGTGTCCCGCTTATTCTATGTTTAACTGATAGATTGCGGTGCCTTCTCGTCCGCAGAATAAAACTTATCCTATATAAAACTGAACTTTCCCAACCGCTATTTAAACCAAGTCTGTAATTTTATATCCAAATAAATTCTTATTATTGCCGGACTTTTATACTGCAATCTTTGTCTAAAACACGACACGCTACGCATATACACAATTACGAATATTAGAACGGAACAAATACGGAATAAATTTTATAAACAATTAAAACCACATATAATAAACGTCTTCCATTTAATAACCATATACCCACCCCACGCAAAAACGCAGCACGCAGCTTTTTCCTTTTGCCCAAGACACACATCTTTATGGACAGCGGAGAGCTTGAAGATAATTTTAAAATTTTTATACTTATTATCTTTTATTCTGATATTTATACATACTTTTGCATCATATATAAGATAAAAACAAGAATACACACATCGTATCATAGAAAAAACATAGAACACAACAGACTTTTATTATGAAAAAAAGTACCGGAAAATACACCAGAGAAGCCACCGAGCACAACAAACGCACGGGAATGTCAACACTCAACATAGGTGCCGGCGTAAGATTCCACTTCTGATTACGCACCTAAACCACGCACCTGCGGCACTTATCGGCGCACTTATCCACAAATTCATAAACAATAAACAAAAATGTTAGGAACATTTATTTTCATAGAATTCATAATAATTCTTGTCTTCATTGCCGTTATCGTGATGCAGATAATCCTGTTTTTCAAGATATGGAAAATGACCGACGATGTGGCCGAACTGAAGAATTTCCTTTTAATGAGATTCTCAAAACACGGCCGGACAAACGCGGCATCAGCATCCACAAGATACAGACTGGCGACATACAAGCCCAAAAACCTGAAAGTGATTGTCATGGAGAAGGAGGGCGAACACGTGTATAAATGTATGTCGGTTGACGGAAAGAGCCTTTACTACTTCAACGAGGAGAACCTGCAATATGTGGATAACGGCGACAATGAACCAGCGCCGGAAACTGAAAACAACGGCAACGTGAAGACATCGTCTGACGACAACGCAAACGAACCGCAGCCCTGATGCTTGCGTTAACATAACAAGAATAAAGACCGAAAAAACATTTCCACGCTCATTGTTTAATAATTGTGGAAAAACAGAAAAAAGGGATTGGCCCAACAGCCACATCCCTTTATTTAAATTCGCGCTCATTAGTAACACCAAAACCAGTTTATAAAAAATATCTATATACTTTATTTTAGATAACATTAATGAGAGTTTTATCCAATTATCATTTCTTCTACTTTCTGCTTTGCATTTTCTAAAATATCTTTACCTTCTTTCTGTAATTCTTTTACCTTATTACGAATATTAGAAATATTATCAACTATCTCTTGTTGTTCTTCTATTGGAATAATAGGAATATTTAGCATTTGGAGATCTGCAGGATACACATGTGGTTGAGCAGCTCCTGTTTGTAATCTATAAATTGCATTCTGTTGAAGTTTTAATACTTCAAATAAATATTTTGTAAGATAAGTAGATTCGTCTTTAGAAAAAATTACGGAACAATCGGTAGCATATATTGGATAATCATGATACCAAACATATCCTGCATAAGCTCCTGACGCACTAACAGTAATAACATTACCTTCATAATTTGATTTGTTGTGCTTATATGGACTAGTTTTTCCACCTGCAATAACAGGAATATCCCCACTTTCAACCTCTGAACTAGATAATGCATTACCTTTAACTATATGAGCTATTGACCGAAGGTATATATTCTTATATTTTGTGCTTGAAACATTTTTTCCGAAATATAATATAAATGTTGGATCAATTCTATTTCCTTCTATTTGATTTAACGAACTAAAGAATATGCGATTTTTTAATTTTTTTTCAATCTTAGGTATTATTATTCCTAATTCATTTACAAGATAATTATTTATACTATCTAAAAGATTTTTAGCTTCAATATCTTTCGATTGTTTTTGATGTAAAGCAAATTTAATGATATTTATTATATCATTTTGTTTTTGAATTTTAGGTATAGGAGGTATCTTAATTCCTAAGATTTTGTCTAATCCTAATTTTGGAATAGTAGTTTGTATATAATTCAATTCTAATTGCTTTTTTACAATAGGTAGATCGAAACATATTTTTAGATATTCTGGTAATAATTCTACATGGGGTTTTATCAATATTTTTGCTGCATTTTCTGTCAATATTATTCTTTTCCCTTTAGGAATATTCTTCAAAATACATGTTTTTCCTATTGTTCCTGCAATAGATATAGCCAACTCACCTTCAAAAATCTCATATTTTTTGAGAATATCAAATAAATCTTTTGATATATGCATAAGATTATCTACATTAACTTGTGTTTCTGAAATCATATCTGCAACACGTAGATAAAAATATTGAGTTGGTTGTGAAGAATAGTAATATCCCTTAGGAATACGTTTGCCCCCTTTTACAATAGCTACAGATGATAATTTTGTAAATCCTGATAAATTAAGATTTACATTATAAAATTGAGCATCTAACCGATTTTCAATTCTTGATTTATAGACAATAAAAATTCTATCTTTATTTATATCTTCTTGTAACATGAACATCTTACTAATTTAGTTATCAATATTAATAGAATAAAATTTTTTCAATATAGCAATAATATTTTTTTCTATAGCTTCTTCTAAAGTTATATAAGCATCTTTTTTAAATGTAGAATAAAAATCTAATAGATAATCAGACTTTGGCTCTTCTGCATTTTCTTCCTTTAAAATTACAACATATTTTCCTAAAGCTTTAGCCATTCCCATTTCATAAGTGACATTTGGATTATTTCCTGTAATATCACAAAAACAAATATCACATTTATTTATTCTATTATGTATATCATTTACAATGTTAACAGTAGATCCTTGGTAAGTCATAATCTTACCAGGCAATGATATATCAACATCATATTTATTACAAATATTTTTAATTACACGAGAATATATTTCATTTGTAGAACGAATAACTTCATCATTATAATATGGCATTGCAACAAATACTCTAATTTTTACATTTTGAACTTCTTCGAACATTTCAATTATAGATCTAGATTGAATATCCTTTAATTTATATACCCTATTACTCAATGCCCATTGTTTAAATGCATTATATGTATTTATATTCTTACAAAAATAGAAAACAAATACACAGATAAAATTGATATTTTCAGTCCATTTAGATAGTTCTTCATTATTTGTAAATTCAATTTCTACAGCTTTAAATGCAGATATTAAATCTGTAACATTTATATCAATTTTATATAACGCACATAACCTTGCAACATTAAAAACACATGAATAATAGCAATTTGAAAATACATTACCTAAATTTTTAAGTATTCCTTTGGGTAACTTATCAAAAAAGTATTTCAGAGTATCAGTCTGAATGTCAATGTCAAAAATACTTTTTAATTCTTCATTACTAAATCTATCTTGTGTAAATAATGACCTAAGATTTTCTTCCTCAGTTAAAGGTCTTGCTTTCGCATTTATTGTATAAAAGATAGCAGACTCAAACTTTTCAGACTCTATCGATTTTTGTTGAATTAATATTGAAAATGGCACTATCAAATTTCCGAGTTCTTGTTTAAGACTTTCATCTTCTGATTTAAAAACTTTTTCAATAGCGCTTAATCTGTGATTTCCATCTATTCTTGATAATTTTGTAGCATTATCATAAAATTCTAAAGATATTACTTTTGTAGTTGGATTTTCCCCTATTATATTTTGAAATATAAATTTTGATTTCGTTAATCTAATATTATCTTCAAATCTTACACCTCCTGGTATCGTCTGTTTATTTAATTCACTTATAGCGTTGGGATCTTTCAGTTCTAAGCCAAATAATAACTCAGAAAAAAAACGAAAATGATTATTTCGTAAATATTCTATAATTTGATCTATTCTCCTATAATCAATAGGCCTTTGATAATTATAATTTGTCTCGGAAAATTTAACAAGATTAGCAATAGTAGCAAATCCTCTAAATATATATCTTCCTCCAAAAACAGATTCTATTATTCCTGTTAACTTCATAATTGTCGGTTCTTTTATATTGAACTAATAAATCTTTTCAATTTTTCTCCAATAACATCTAATTCATTGATAGATGTTTTTTTCCTGTTGCATCATATCCAATTTCTTCAGCTATAGCCATAAAAATTGGATAATCTGATAGTTCTTTCTGTTTCGCCTGTTGATATTCATCAATTAAAAGACTTTTTAATTCATCAACTTTATTTTCATATTCAACAAGCAAATCAGCATTCCATGTTTTATAATCTTCTGTTTGTTTAGCAATTGTAATAGAAATTCTTTGCTTATTTTTTATCTCTTCAGCTTTTTGTTTTTGTTTTTGTTTTATCTCTTTTTCCCAAGTTTGGCGTTGAGACAAATATTTATTATCTTTAAGTAGTCTATCTTCAATTTTTTTCTTCATATTTACAAGTGAATCAGACTCTTGCTTTGTCCATTTCTTTAAGAATAATACAGAACTCTTAACTCCAGCTCCGTTTGCCATAAATGCAGTTTGTGGCATACTTATGACAGCGACAATACGAAACCAATCTTCTATTTGAGTCCTGACATATTGCATCGTGCTGTTTGTTAATATACCATCAGGAAGAACGATGGCGAGATAACCTCCTTCTTTTAGAAAGTTATAATCTTGCTCAATGAAAAGTACTTCGGTATTTTGTCTATCTCTATCTTTTTTTGAATGTGAAATAACAGCTAACCAATCTTCTTCTTTTTTTCCTAATTGATAAGTTTTTAAATATGCCTGTTCACTTTGACGGATAGTACTTCCAAATGGTGGATTCGTAATAATAAAATCAAATGTTCCATATTTAAAACCATGATTATTTGTTTTTGCCATAATGGTTTCATCTGATAAAAGTCCATCTGAAGTAATTACATTTGTATGACCGTCGTCATGAATAATCATATTCATTTTTGCTGCACGTGAAATTTGTTCACTGATCTCTATGCCATATAGATTTTTCTCGGCAAAATCATGCCAATACGTAAACCAATGTTTATATTGCCTTGTATCTGTTTTATAGTTAGGATAAAGCTCTGTTGCCTTATTTCTGACTTTATTTAATGCATAAAGCAGAAAACCTCCACTTCCACACGAGGTATCTAAAACTTTTGAATTTTCTTCTATAGGGAGCACATCAACTATAAATTTAACTATTTCTCTTGGCGTGAAATACTGTCCAAAATTACCTCTGAAAAATGAACCCATGAATGTTTCAAAAGCCCGACCTTTACTGTCTAAGTCTGTTTCTCCTAAATTTACACTTTCAAGATATCCTACAACAGTTCGTATCTTACTTGGTGTTAATCTTATATTATCGCGAAATACTTCTTTATCTTTCTGTCTGCCTTCTTCATATAAAGCTATTATACGTCTATATAAATTATCATTCTCGATAAGTCTTCTTTTATCTGCATTTTTTTCTTCGTCTTTTGAAACTGTTATTATTTGAAAATCATAAGGTTCACCCATCCTTCTTGGTTTGCGTTCGTCCCATATTTTACAAAAAATAAGTTTATCCAATTCATCAAATGCTTCTGATGGATTTAATTGTCCACCTGCCCAAAGAGCCTCGTGAGCTTGTTTGAATCTTTTTGTGAGGTCTGCTTGGTCAATAATAGAAAGATCAAAAAAACGTTGTTTACCTGATTCTTCAGGTAAATATTCAGCTCCATAGACATATTTATATGATGCCACATTTTTTACTCCAAATTGGGGTATATCTGGCATTTGATTTCTTGTATTTTGATTTTTGTCTACTTCAAAATAGTCAGACTTGATACCAGATGTAACCCATACATATTTTACATCACGTGGAAGAGCAAAAGCATAACTGTATGCTTGTTCTATAGCCTGCTGATATTCTGCTTCACTTACTTCCTGACGTTTACATTCAACCAGTATATGAGGAATCATACACATATCATCATCATATACAATAATATCTGCCTCTTTTATTTCCCGCCCCATTGTGACAGGAACAAATTGTCTTATTCGGTTAACAGGATAATTATAGTCAAGTATCAATCTTAGAAATGTTTCTGCTTGTACTTTCTCTTCTGGCTTATTATAATTACGCTCTTTATTTTGAAATACATAAGTAGTCGTCCCTTAAAAAGCCCATTTTTGCGAGATATTGTT
>ULVK01043301.1_pt1 | contig 14370 bp, 8 predicted proteins | sample 1959311 | NCBI WGS metagenome assembly ULVK01 (sample SAMEA4835783, study PRJEB28245) | human gut metagenome | biome: gut microbiome; material: fecal sample | place: Denmark | collected 2008 | reverse complement strand
TACAAAGCCGAAGCCCGTTTCTTACGCGCATTCTATTATTTCACTTTGGTAGAATGTTGGGGAGATGTACCTTTCAAAACTAATTCTACAGAAGATGCTTATAACCTCGCCATCCCGCGTACAGACAAACAGACGATCTATGATTTCATCATCAGAGAGATGTACGGTTCTGCCGAGGATCTCAAATCCGCCCAAGATTTGAACTACTTGCCGGGACGTGTTTCCAAATCGGCAGCTTGGGGAATGTTGGCGCGTGTATATATGTTCAGAGCCGGCGAACCTAAGCGCGACAAGGAAGTAGGTTTGGCCAACAGTACGACAAGTGCAGAGATTACAGAATACTTCAAGAAAGCGAGTTACTATGCACAGTTAGTCAGAAACGAAGGACATTCACTGACTGCCAAATATTGGGATTTCTTTATCGACATTTGCTCTGATAAGTATAACACAGCTCTCAATAAGGATGGTGCCAAGGCTAATGAAAGTATTTGGGAAGTAGAATTTGCAGGTAACCGTTCAACGGATGTACGTGCAGAAGGTAGAATCGGTAATATCATTGGTATTCAGGGTAAAGATCTTTCTTCCAAAGCATCCATCACCGGTAAAGGTGACCCGGGTTATGCATACGCTTTTATCTGGAATACTCCTAAACTGCTCGAATTGTATGAAGCAAACGGTGACATTGACCGTTGCAACTGGAACATCGCTCCATTCACTTACACCCAGTCAGCAGGAGAAGGTACTCCGGTAGACGGTCGTGAATTTGTAAAGGGAAAAAGAGATGAAGTGGAACAACAATACTGGGACAAATCCTTCAGCTATGGTAAAACAGAGCCGGGTTCTACTTACGGTGATCGTGAATCGAAGAACGATGCCAATAAGAACCGCAACAGGGCTGCCGCCAAATATCGTAGAGAATATGAAGCAGACAAGAAGAGTAAAAACGATACTTCCATCAACTTCCCTCTTCTCCGCTACTCTGACATTCTGCTAATGATTGCAGAGGCAGAAAATGAAGTCAACCATGGTCCTAATGATCTGGCTTATGAATGTATCAACGCAGTAAGAGAGCGTGCAGGAATCAACAAGCTTACTGCAAATCTGGATGAAACCAACTTCCGGAAGGCTATCAAAGACGAACGTGCAATGGAACTCTGTTTCGAGTACACACGTCGTTTCGACCTGATCCGTTGGGGAGACTATTACAAACTGATGCAGGAACAAGTGGACAAGGCACAGGCTGACGAATCCTGGAAATTCGGAATCAATGTATATACTTACTTCAATATTCCGAAGTCTTACAATTATTTCCCGATTCCTGCCAATGAGATAGGCTCGAACGGTGCTATCAAGACGAATAATCCGGGTTGGTAATTCTCTTAATAACTTTAAAAAGAAAAGGACATGAAAACAATATATAAAAGTTTGATGACTATCGCTTTTGCCGGACTATCCCTGGCTTCATGCGACAAGGAATTAAAAGAAGAAACAGCAATGGAAGTGGGTGTGGTGACAGACAGCAATGTCAGCTTCGATGGCAAAACTGTGACTGTAAAGAAAGGAAGCCCAGTAACGTTCAGCTTCGATGGCGACCCTGATTTTATCAGCTTCTTCAGTGGAGAAATAGGCCATGAATACAAACATCGGAACAGAATTGAAATGCAACCGGAAGACGTAGAAAAATGTGAAATCAATTTCTCTATATTATATGACTATGGCAATGCGAAAACCATCGAAGGTTCTACTCACATATTAATATCCGATCGATTTGGAGGAATTAGTGGCAACAACGTGGAAAAAGATAAAGAAGCTGTTACTAACTGTGACTGGACGGAACTTGTCAGCCAGGAAGATCTTCCCAAAGCAACTAAAGTTACTAAAGACTATTCTTGCCCTTTGACTTCTTACTTGGGCAAGGAAATCAGCATTGCTTTCCGCCTGAATCCCCTTGACAACAGCGCTACAATGCCTGTTATACATATTAAAGGATTACAACTTAATCTAGAATTCAACAATGGGAAATCAACCACAATTAATGCAAAGAACTTCGAGTTCTCGGCATTGAATGTAACCTATAATTTAGATGATCTTGCAATAAAACCAGAACATCTTAACAAACTGAAGGATGCATTAGGAAACAAAAATCTCACACTTGAAGAAATGAAAAGTGCTGAATATGCAGACAAGATAGCATACACCACAGTGGATGGTAATATTCCTTATTTTTGGAGAATTAGCCAACCAAACGATTTCGTAACTAGCGGGGGTAGCAAAGATTATACCAAAGGAGATACTTGGCTTATTTCCAATCCAATCCTCCTCAATGGTTCCTGCGATCCTGACGCCGGTGTAGCCATCAAAAATATCTCGCAAACATTAGAGATATACTCACATACCTACGAGGAGGCCGGAACATACACCGCTACCTTCGTAGCCAACAATGCAAACTACGTCCATCAAGGTGGTCAAGTAGTACGTGAACTGACTATAAACGTTGTAGAATAAAAACATATCCCCCAATTTTTCTAACCTTCAATCATAGAAAACGTTTATAAAAATCAGACTTTGATCAATTTAACATCAGAAAGAGAGAGACCGCGAGGTTCCTCTCTTTTACTTTTACTATATCTTTTCACCCTCTTCCCTTTCTTCTCCTCCGAAAAAGCATTTTTCTTTACTCAACTAGCGTATAAATCAACATTTATATATAAGTTTGCACAAAAATAAAAACAATGCAAAAGACTCTTCCTATTCATTTTGCCCCATTACAAGGTTATACCGACGTGTTTTACCGTAATGCTCATGCTGCCTGCTTCGGAGGTATAGATACTTATTATACCCCATTTGTACGACTCGAAAAAGGCAGATTTCGTCATAGAGATGTCCGAGGAATCGAGCCCGGAAATAATCAAGTATCCCATCTGATTCCGCAACTGATAGCTCCCTCTTTTGAGAAAGCAGACAAAATCTTATCCCTATTCATTGAAAAGGGATATAAGGAAGTCGATATCAATATGGGGTGTCCTTTTCCCATGCTGGCTAAACGCCACAATGGTTCCGGTATTCTTCCTTATCCCGAAGAAGTGCAAGCGTTACTTAGCCTGCTGATTACGGAATATCCGCAAATAAGTTTTTCTATCAAAATGAGGTTGGGTTGGGAAGATCCGGAAGAATGTCTGAAACTGGCTCCGATTATCAATGAGCTCCCCCTACGACAAGTGGTTATGCATCCCCGCTTGGGAAAACAGCAATATAAAGGAGAAGTCGACCTTAAAGCGTTTGAAGCCTTTCAGGGAGTCTGCAAACATCCGCTCATCTATAATGGGGATATCAATAGTGTGGAAGATATTCACCACATTCAGGAACAGTTTCCCGGATTAGCCGGAATAATGATAGGACGGGGATTACTTGCCAACCCGGCATTGGCATTGGAATATAGACAAAACCGTACACTTGAGCTTGATGAAATAAGAGAAAAATTGCAATCGATGCATAAATGTGTATACAATCAATATGCAGAACAGTTAGAAGGAGGAGACGAACAGCTTCTGAACAAAATGAAAACTTTCTGGGAATATTTAATGCCGCAAGCGGACAGAAAATTACTGAAAGCAATTCATAAAAGCACAAGCCTCAACAAATACAATCAGGCAATCCTTGCCTTTTTTAATCAACGATAAACTAATAACCAGTAATTTTACGTAATTTTGCACCCGTTTACAAACATGCACATTATGAAAAAGTACATTCTCTTATTTCTTTGCCTGATAATCGTATCGGGCAGTTTCGCACAAATGCAGGATTTCAAGTTCAAATTCTACGGACAGATTCGTACTGACTTATATTATAATAGTCGTGCTAATGAAGAGACCGTAGACGGATTGTTTTATATGTATCCGAAAGATAAGGTACGTGATCCGGATGGGAATGATTTGAACTCAACGCCTAACAGTAATTTCTATACCTTGTATTCACGTCTCGGAGTAGACGTTGCCGGTCCGAAGCTGGGAACGGCCAAGACTTCTGCCAAAGTAGAGATTGACTTCCGTGGTACAGGTACCTCTTATTCGGTCATTCGACTTCGCCATGCTTATTTGAATCTGGATTGGGGAAAATCGGCTGTATTGCTCGGGCAGACTTGGCATCCGTTATTTGGAGATGTGTCGCCGCAGATTCTTAATCTCTCCGTAGGAGCGCCATTCCAGCCATTTAGTCGTGCACCTCAAATTCGTTATCGCTATACAAACAAGAATTTCCAACTTACCGGAGCAGCAGTGTGGCAATCACAATACACTTCACAAGGTATCAATCCTGACAAACCAAAAGAGAGCAAAAAAAGTCATGAATACTTAAAGAATGGTTGCATCCCGGAGATATATGTAGGAGCTGACTACAAGAAAGACGGCTTACTGGCAGGTGTCGGCATTGAATTGTTATCATTAAAGCCACGCACAAGTGCCTTGGGAGCGAACGGAGATAAATATAAAATAAACGAACGCATAACCACCCTGTCTTACGAGGCCCATGCGAAATATACCCATAAAGCCTGGTTCATTGCCGCAAAAAGTGTATTAGGTTCCAATCTTACACAAGCTTCCGGATTAGGCGGATTCGGCATTAAGTCAGTTGACGAGCACACCGGAGAACAAAAATATACTCCGATACGTTTCTCCAGCTCTTGGTTGAATGTTGTCTACGGACAGAAATGGAAACCTGGTATTTTTGTAGGTTATGCCAAAAATTTGGGAACAAGCGATGCACTATATGCTCCAGATGGAACTGACGCTCAAGTGTATGGAACGGGAACAAACCTCGATCAGTTAGTAACAGCAGGGGCAGAACTGACCTACAATGTTCCCCACTGGAAATTCGGTTTGGAATATACCTTAAGCTCTGCATGGTATGGTTCGCTCAATGCCTCCAACGGAAAAATCAGAGATACTCATGCCGTATGCAACAACCGCATTGTTGCTGTTGCCATGTTCATGTTCTAATCTCTCTCTACACAATTATTTTGATTATATATCTGTCACCTGTCACCGACCACTGTCTAATGATTTGATTATAAACGATTAACATTGTGACAGCAATCGGTGACAGCATTGTGATGACAATATTGCTGTCACCGAAAACAGCAAACTACATTTCATTAATCGGAGACATTCATTCCGGGAGCCCTAACAGTCATATTTACTTCATTTATATACAACCTTTGTTTCATTACGGGACACGATTAGTTTCACACCGAGAAACCAATCGTTTCGCTATTTGAAACTTTTGGTTTCCTTACTTGAAACTAGAGTTTCATACGCTTGAAACCAAAGTTTCCCTTTGTAGAAACTAAAGTTCCTGCGGCTAGAAACAACAGTTTCAAAGCTTTGGAAACCACGCTTGTACAAAGAGAAACAAAACATCTCCTGGTTGCCTGACTTCTTATCTCTTCAGTTCCACTTCAAAGCTAGCGCCATCTTTGCAACTGAATCGCAAGATTGTTTGCTTTTCATTGGAAGAGACTACTTTACAATAGGGAGTTTCTTCCACATTCCATCGGCCTTTTATGGTCACAGTCACTGGTATTTCACTACTTCCATTATTAATCCACGGACGAGAGTAGATACTACGTTCAATCCGCTTCCCGTCTTTGTCAAACGCTTCGTCACTTGGACCGCGATACAAAGCCAAATCAGGTTGTGCTACCGTCAGTTTAATCTTATCAGCAGATTCTTGATGAGTCATAACCAGGCAGGAAGTATCCACACGTTGCAACAGACCACCCGGCAACGTTGTTTCAGGAGTTTCAAACAATACATAAGAAACAATCTGCTCGGAAGCGGACTCTACAATATGCGCCTTCCGGTCTTGCTGCAAAACTTTATAAGTTGGCTTTTTCGCAAACTTCTTCATCGCGGTTTCATTCGTTTGAGGCAAAACAGCGTATTCATACCTTCCGTTTTTTGGTGCCTTTCCATGATCTACAACCAAAGAAACCCAATCACCCTTTGTTTCCTTTCCCGTATTCTGCATTCGCGAATGTTGAGGGAAGTTCTTCTCAAACCGAATGGCTGTCGGAACATAATAACCCGTTCCCAAATGATCTACCCATACTTTCTTATCTCCCTGATAATCTCTCCAATAGTCATGTCCCGCCTTATCTGTGACTGCCAATTGGAAGATAGTCGTTTCAGTGGAGAATTCCGTATTTGTATTTTCAATATCCGATCCAAGGCAGACAATCATTCCATCGATGAAATGGTAAGATTTACGTGCCCGGTGCGATCCGTTATACTTGTCGTGCTCGTGCAACTTCATTCCGAAGTTACCATTCATCTTCTGTTGAGACAATCCGCCTGCAAAAGCTTCATCCGAATAAAGCATTTCTTCCATTCCTGAATAACGATCTACATTGAGTACTTTAGCCTGCAATTGCTCCAATGGCAAATGAATAGATGTGACTCCCGGGATACGGTTCCAGTCAAAACCTTCCTGCTGCCAACCACTAGTGACCGGAGTCACTGTCTGCCCCGGTGCAGCAGTCAATATCTGCAAACTGCCGTGTGCCAGATAGCGACCATATAAATTCGCTCCCAAATAATGTTCAGCCGCCCATAAATAACGGGAATGTCCACGGACCACGGCAGACCAGTTACTGCGACGTTGAACAGAGATACAACCATAGCCCATTGCTATATTCCCTTGCGGGTCCGGTTCCGGACGGAAACCTTTCTCTATCAGAAGCTTTGCCACCTTGCGCTCTTCAGCATTCGAAACTTTGGGCATATATTCGGGAACATCATTCTCAACGCCCGAATTTGAAATCAAACGAAGATAAGAAGAAGCCATTTCACTATCATATTCCGCCTTTCCATCGGGAGAACCGGCTAAAGCCATCATGGCAAAATGCATAGGAACCAGTTTACCTTTTCCATCCGGATGACGACCGGACATAGAAAGAGGGAAATTCAGTTTATTGCAATAAAAGCGCATGGTCAACAATACATTCTTCACCGTTTCATGAGCCAACTTGGAAACTGCAAATTCCGTCCGGCTAAGAAGATAAATCATGTTTGTTGCCCCATCCAGTCCGCCTACGGCATAAGCCGGATAGTTATTGCGATGATGGAAAGCAGCTCCGTCCACTTTAAATGAACCGGACAGCCCCAGTGCAGGACGGCAACCATAATCAATCCAACGAGAGAAAGACCGTAAGTATTGCAGTTTCTCCGGTGTATCTTCCATCATTAGAATACTGGCAATACGTCCTGTGGTCTGTGTATTGAAAGAGTCCATATCAATTCCTTCAACTTCCGGTTTGGGATACACTTCGTTAGTAATCGCATACCAGCGTAATGTCCGTTCGGCCTCTTGGAGTTTGCCTGCTTCCCTAAGCACATCTTTCATCAAGAAATATGCCAGGTACAGGCCGCGAACACTATACCCGTAATGATGGATATTTCCCCAACAACTACCATAAGCCACGCCCTGATCGGTTATGTGATCGTACATTGCTAAGAACTTCTTCTTCATTTCTTCCCGAATCACCGGATTTACCACATTATTATATGCAACGGCAATTCTTTTCATCAGGTCGAAATAAGCACGCATTTCCACTCCCATTTTAGTCAGCATATCTTTATCCCAGTTCGGTATGATCCGTTCATAAGCTTCTGAAGCACGTACCATGTAAATAGGTACTCCCGATACTTGGCCATTCTTGTAAGTTATCTGATAGAAATCATATTTCTTGCGGATGGTTTCTACTTCTTTATCTGTCGTTTTCCCTTTCGTGTAGATCATATCACGAAAACGCTTTTCCAACAGTTGCATTTCTGCTCTTTGCTTATCGTCTACAGGAGTCAATTCAATATCCGGTTTCAAAAGCGAGTGTTGATAGACAACCAGCCAATGGTTGGTGGTTCCGGCATTGACAAAAGGGACTTGCAGATCCGCCGTCTGTTGACGTGCATCAACTTTAGTAGCCGTAATCAAATGATCGATAAAAAGGCTTCCTTTTGAATTTGGAGCAATAATTCGGAGTTCATTCATGCCTCCTTCCGGTGTGCCTTGCATATCACGTTCATAGCAGACCCATGCAGCGCGCCAACCACTGAAATTAATACCAAAAGGGAAAGATGTGCATTGTTTGCCGTCTTTCAGAAACTGAAACTCAATAGTCACATTCTGAGGCACTTCATTATAAACCCACACAATAAAAGCCGAAAGATATAAATCCTTGCCGGTCGGATCTTTCTTCTCAAACTTCAGGTCTTTCTTGAGTTCCAATATACCACCTGGTTCAAAGGTCCATTCCAACGAATGTTTTCCGTCTTTATAATGCGCATCAGATACCGACAGGCGGGAATGGGTAGCGGTAATACAATCCGGTATTTGTGGTTCTTCAAAAGAAAACATCCGCTCATCTGTTACGACTTGTGCATAAAGGAATGTTGAACACAAAAGAGAAAATAGAGTTGTCACTCCAAATTTAATAAAAGGTTGTTTCATCATGGATATATCGTCTTATTAGGTTTTTCAGTATATAAGTCAGAGAGTAGTCACTTTAAAATCTGTAAACAGTACATGATTCAGCAAGAGACGAAGACCGAAGTGTCCGTCACCTTCGTCGCCTGTAAGAACATAGCGGAACAGTTCTTCACCATTCACAGAATAAGTCGTGATTCCTTTTTCCACTCTAATCCGAATCTGATACCACTGATTGGGAACAAGCAAGTGAGAGGCATCAGTATATTCTTTCAATAAGGGTTTCACCTTGTCATCTGCTACTCCATAATATTCTCCTCTGTAACGACGGAAACGAGTCGTCGAGTTATCATTTCCCCCGTATCCAACGTAGAAAAGGTCTAATGTGTTGTAGTTTTTAAAGATACCGTCGCGCCACTGACTACGAGCAAAAAGATCATCTGGGTATTTAGGGTCATTGGCAGCCCAAAAACAATTCAAGTCACTCAAGCGATCGTACTTCCCTCCTTGCATCACCATACAAGTGCGGTAACTAACCTCATAATTCCCCGTCAATCGCTGCTGATACCACATAGTCAATCCATCCGGCACGATCAATTCTAATGTATCTGTACGTTCTATCACCTGCAAGGCATGGGATGCATCTTCTATCTTCCATTGTTGTGCAAACGCATTTTCGCATTGTGCAAACAGCACTACACTATCCAAGAGAAATAAAGTAATCAAACTGTAGCTAATAAAAAATCGCTTCGTCATTACGGTATTAGTTTAAAGATAATTCTTCCGGATACAAAGAAACCCCTCTTTTCGAAAAAAGAGGGGCTCAAATTGTACAAAATATCTCAAATAATGTATTGACCGGGAATTTGTATTACCAAGCTTCTACCACTTTTTCAGCAGCCGGATGCAAATACCAATCCTTGTTATCAGCTCCATTGCTAGTCACCCAAGCACGGAATTCAGGATAAGCGTTATCAAAAAGCACCTTTTCATAAGCATGTTTTACGCCAACAGGAACTTTAATTCCCCAAACAAAACCATTCTTATTACAATATGGAACACCTTCCATCATTTCACCGGCTGAATCAGCTTCGTAATTAGTATAAAGATAAGAAGGTCTATAGCCTTTCATGTGAATCTCTTTATTCGTATTTGTCACAATAAAGAAGTTCTGATTATGAGTATCAGTAATAAGAGCACGATAAGCTTTCAATTGATCCAAATCTTCAGTAAGACTAGTACGAACCTTAGCTCCCAAAATAATTTCTGCACGCAACATGCCTTGTCCCGGATTTATAAAACCTTTTGTAGTCTGGAAGAAATTAGTATTATCACCCAAAGCACTCAAACCATCCATTATGATAACCGGACTACCGTGTTCCGTGTCTACCGTAACTTTACAAAATTGCGATTTTCCAAAGAGTTGCTGTTGAGGCATTTCTGCTTTCATTTCCCCAGTAGCAAGTTCGGTTTCTTTTCCTTGTCCTTCTTTCAAAAGAATACGGGTTGCAACAGTCTCTATATACTTTTTATCCAAGCCGCCTAATACTACACCTAATTTAATAGGATATCTGCCGCCTTTAGCACGAATATCCAAAGTCAACTTCAATCCTTCTTTATATCCCTGACCAGCTTCAAGCCATTTTTCAGCCTGACATTCGGTTACTTTCAAATCGTACTCAAAAACAACATCGTTCAAATCATTGTCTTGACCTGGTTCAATCGGCCAATTGTCTTCAAACATAGCAACGCCTGTATTATGATAGAAAAACCATCCATCATCTTCCTCACTAGTTACCGCCACCGCATCTTCAGGTACAGTTATTGCTACAGTCTCGCCACTCCGAGTCACGCTATTTATCGGAAATGATGCTGTTTTATCTGTTCCATCAGAATACTTCAAATAAATATTGGCACAGTGAATAGGCACATTCAATTCCAAGTCTTTCCCCCCATCAACAAGCAAGCCACTCACCAACAAACTTCTTTCCTGATTTTCTGAATCCCAATATAAATCAACCGCTACAGGCTTACTTGAATAAACTTTAGCAGAGACAGTACGACTAGTTGCAAAATCAAACCCTGCCGGAATAACATACTGTGGGGAATCATCTCCTCCTCCATTATCCACTATCCCCTCTTCATTGTTACTATCTGTACAAGCAACAACCAACATCGTCCCCATAAGGACATACATCAAACTTTTAATCTTCATTTTAATCTAATTTTTAAATTTATTGTTTGTTTTAGTTTCCCATGAAAGCTCTACCTTATCACACCTATATTCGAGCCTTATATGTTAACTTATCAAAAATATAATTAACGCTTAATGGCTTTTTACCTGCCTTTATTTGTAATTTCAATCCTTTCCATCGAAAATAATCACAAGAGCTCAAATATGGCTCAAAAGCCCTGTTCATAAACAATGGATAATATATACAAGTTATTTAGTATATTTGCATTAGACAGAACATTCAATACAACAAATATAGAACTTTTGTTTTGAATATACAAGTTTTATAGATTAAATATCAAGGAAAATGGATCAAGTACTGTATGGTATAGATTACATAGAATATTATTTCTATTGGATATATTACAAGTTTATTGGCTATCCTTTAATCATAAGAATATGCTCAATTGCGGTAATGTTTTGTATTATTGCGTACTTGTTTCTCCTATTCCATATTATATATGGTATATTCAAAAGGCGGAAAGAGAAGCGAAGATACAACAAAGCTTTCGACAAATATTACGAGGAAATGAAATCTATCTCGCTAGATTCTAACACATTAAGTGAAGAGGAAATCGCAGACAGATTACAGTATGATACGAAAAAACGTCCCAAGCCTAATGAATTACGTATTATCACTCAACTATTAACAGAAATCAAGAGTGTACATGAAGATGACATCCATGAACTAAACTATCAAACGATTCAAACCGTATTCCAGATCACGCGTTTCCTTGAACGCGAACTTCAATTCGGCTCCAAAAGAGCAAAGATACAAGCGCTGAAACTTATTCAATCCATCAACGGATATGCCTCTGAAGCGGTATTGGTACGCTTCCTCTATCATCGTGAAATAGAATTGAGGAACTCTGCACGCTACACTTATATGTGGCTAAGCCAGGGAGATCCGTTCCGTTTCTTCGACGAAGACATCGGCATGAAGTTGAGACAATGGGATATGATGGAATTGCATGCCATTTTGGAACACCGCAAGAAGGTGGGATATAACACACCGAGCTTTATAAAATGGGTGAATACTTCGGCCGAAGAGAATGTTAAGATATTCTTTATCAACGAAATCCGGTTATATAATGAAACCGATAGTGCTCCCATCCTGGCTAAACAAATCAACGCACGCTCTACCGAAATCCGGGGCGAAGCGATCAGAACTTTAGGAAAACTAAAATATAAAGAGATCGAGCCCAAGCTGATTGAAATGTATCATGTGCAACCGGAAGAAGTCAAGCGACAAATCATTTCGGCTGTTGCAGACCTGAAAACAGATAAAGCATTAGGATTTCTTTACAATGCTTATGATGAAGCAGACAACTGGGGGACAAAACGTATCATCCTGAAAGCCCTCTATGAATACAGTGCAATGGGAAGAAAAACATTCGATCAATTGGAGAGAAAAGCAGATTCCCACACAGCTATATTGTTTGCCCATACCAAGCATCCGTTAATCAACCAGTTAATTTAGAGAATATGAGAGATATAATATTTACATTCTTCAATTATTTCGTATTCTTTTATACGAGTATGCTGGCGATATTCTTCGTCACATTCGCCTTCCTCTCTTTCATTTCTCTGAAACGGAGAAAGGATTACTATGTGGAAAGCTATATGCGGAAAACAATTAAAGAATCTCCCTATACACCGGGTATTTCGGTAATTGCCCCTGCTTTCAATGAAGAAAAGACAATCATTGATAACGTGAACTCTATGCTCGCATTGGAATACCCGCTTTTCGAGGTGGTGATTGTAAATGACGGAAGCACGGACAGTACGTTGAAGAAGATGATTGAACATTACGAATTGATAGAAGTGCCCTATGCCTATATTGAGCGAATCAAAACCAAACCGTTCAGAAGACTCTTCAAATCTACCAGTCCGAAATACAGCCGACTCATCGTTGTAGACAAAGAGAATGGAGGAACCAAAGCGGATGCATCCAATGCAGGTATCAATGTTTCTTCATATCCTTATTTCATCTGTACGGACGTAGACTGTATCTTAGAGAAATATGCTCTTTACCGCTGTATATCGCCCATTATATCTTCCGATAAACAGGTAATCGCAGTCAGCGGAACGATGTTGATGGCAAACGGATGCGTAGTGAAAGACGGGCAGATAGTAGACGTGAGAACTCCGCGTACTCCGATTCCGCTTTTCCAGAACCTCGAATACATGCGTTCCTACCTGATTGGTAAGATGGGATGGTCTGCAATCAATGGTATGCCGAATGTTTCCGGTGGATTCGGTCTTTTCGACCGTTCCGTAGCCATTGCAGCCGGAGGATATGACGGTACTTCCTTTGCAGAAGATATGGACCTCATTACCCGCATGGTAGGATATATGTGCGACTTCTCCCGTCCTTATAAGATTATTCAGATTCCTGATACTTGCTGTTGGACGGAAGGGCCTCCCAACTTGGCGATGCTTTACCGTCAACGTACCCGTTGGGCACGAGGATTGTTCCAGACACTTAGTATCCACCATAAGATGATCTTCAAGAAAACATATAAACAGATGGGATTGCTGACTCTGCCTTATATGTTCGTATTTGAGTTTTTGGCACCCATCATCGAACTTACCGGTTTGATCGTATTTATCTATCTGGCCTTTACAGGAGCGGTCAACTGGAATACGGCGTGGATGATTTACCTGACGATCTATACGTTCTGCCAGTTCCTTTCCATCGTCGTTATTACCTACGACTATTACGTCGGGATGCTTTATAAAAGAGGATACGAATACCTGTGGATTATCATAGCGTCCATATTGGAGCCCATCTTCTATCATCCCATCATCACTTTCTGTTCATTGAGAGGATACCTTAGCTATCTGACCAATAGAGACTTCAAGTGGAAGAATATGGAGCGTAAAGGATTCAAGCAGAAAGAAGAAAATACGGATGATGCTGGAACAGCGGCTATGAAGCCTGAACCGGCAACGATTTAAACAAGAAAGAAAGATTAAAGACAAGATAGAATGAACAGAGAATTTCTCCATAAGATCACCTTATTAGGTTGTCTGTTTTTGCTGATAACCTCTTCCTCCGGAACCGATAATGGATTCCAGACACCGGAGCAATATGCCCAGATTGTGCAGGAGCATTTTGCGAACGAGGAATGGGAAGCAGGGAAAGAGCTGTTGGAGGAGGGCCTTCAGAAATACCCGAATGTTTCTGACCTTGAATGGCTCATGGGCAAATACTGGTTTCACGAAAAGAATTATGACCAGTCGCGTTATCATCTTGTTAAAGCAATAGACGACAATTATAACAACGTCAATGCCAAACACCTGCTGGTAGACGTGGAAGATATTACCGAAAACTACTCCAGTGCCATTTGCTACGTTAATGAGTTGCTGGAAGTGAATCCGTATTGGAGAGGCTTATGGCGAAGGAAGATTGAACTATACCGCAAGCAGAACAACGATGTGGAAGCGGATCGCCTGTTGAAACGAATCAATCAGATTTACCCGAACGATACCATTCTAAGGAAAGACTACATCTACAGCATGGAAGTAGGCTACCAGCAAATGAAAAAAGGCGGTAACCGGAAAGAAGCGATCGAGAAACTGACGGAGCTAATCAAGGTATCTCCTCAAAACGAAGAATATTACCTGGACATCATCAACCTGCATTTACAGGAAGG
>ULVK01008155.1_pt1 | contig 14426 bp, 15 predicted proteins | sample 1959311 | NCBI WGS metagenome assembly ULVK01 (sample SAMEA4835783, study PRJEB28245) | human gut metagenome | biome: gut microbiome; material: fecal sample | place: Denmark | collected 2008 | reverse complement strand
GACGAGGATCCCCGCATCATTGGTAGCAGGATCCTGCCGGATGGTACCTATAAAAAAGGAATCGGCAACTTCATCCGAGACTGGAGCATTGACGAGTTCCCACAGTTCTTCAATGTACTCAAAGGTGATATCTCCCTCGTGGGCACCAGACCACCCCTCGTCTCTGAGGTAGAGCAGTACGAGCTCAGACACTGCACCAGACTCGCCATGAAACCGGGCATCACCGGAATGTGGCAGATTAGTGGGCGGAGCAGCATCACGGATTTCGACGAAGTCGTGAAGCTGGACCGGGAATATATCGAGAACTGGAACTTCGGAAAGGATCTGAGGATACTGTGGAAGACCGTAGGAGCGGTGCTCAAGAAGGATGGAGCAGTGTGAGATTTCCATCGGTCTCTTAAGGAGTTAGCAAGGTATCTAAACACTGTGGAAATAAGTGATCGAAGGCAAGATGATGGCTTTGGAGGCAACGAGGTACATCAATAACTTCATCCACATCACAATGGTTGCTTTACTAATATGTAGCTTAGGTGAGGTGTTATGTGGGAGAAAAGCGAGCAAAAGAGGAGAACTAAAGAAAAATGGAAAGGACTGAAAGCAACAAGATGAATATTGTGTATGCTTCGGACGAGAACTTCGCGGAAATGCTTTCTGTTTCTATGGAATCACTTCTTACGTACAATAAGAATGTAGTTGTGTACGTTCTTAATAATGGCATTAAAGAAAATAGTGTAGAGAAGTTAAAAAGACAGGCTGAGAGACATGAAAGAGAAATTCACTTTATGCCATTAAAGAACTTAAAGGAGTATGCAGGTCGGGAATTATCGTGTCAATCCAAAATAAGTTTGACTGCATATTTCAGACTGTTCATGCCACAGATATTACCCTTATCGGTTGAGAAACTTTTATATCTTGATTGCGACACAATGGTAAGAAAAGACCTGACTGATTTGTGGGAAGGAAAATTTGATGGATGTGCAGCAGTGGCTGAGCCTACAGCTCCATTGATGAAGGAAAAGATAGGATTGAAGAAGTCAGATTATTACTTCAATTCTGGTGTTCTTCTTGTTGATTTAAAGAAATGGCGAGAAGAAAAGATAATGGAAAAATTTGTCAAATATATAGAAGAAATGGAAGGAGATGTATCCTTTGAGGACCAGGGGGTTATCAATCATGTTTTGAAGAATGAAATTTCCATTCTTCCATTTAAATATAACGTTACAACCCAGTTTTTTGATTTTGGATATGACGGATTCTCGATGATGAAAAAAGACGAAGTCAGATATGAAAGAAATGAAGTGGAGGTTGGACTAGAAAATCCTGGAATTGTCCATTTCACCAATTCATTTGCATCAGAGCGCCCTTGGGTCAAAGGATGCGAACACAAGTATGCAAATGAGTGGAGACAATATAAGAAAAACACAGAATGGTCGGACAGTCCACTTTGGGAAAGTAACAAGGATTTTGCAAGAAAGATCAGCCGTTTTATTTACAGTATTTTGAAAGGCGATATGCGTTATTTGTTCATATATTTTGCCAATGGAATTATAAGACCGAAAATTAGTTCGGGGGGCAGAAGAAGAGGCAAGCTTTCTAATTAGCAGATTGGTGGTTGCAGCATGAGAATGTTGTATATGCTGCTGATGATAAGTTTACAGAGATTCTATCCATGTCTATGGAGTTACTTCTTACCAATAATAAATGAGAGATAGTAAATGAAGACGTGTTCGATAGTGGCTCTGTATGAGTCAGATAATAAGGAAAGAAAATATTCTTAATTATTATAACAGCGTTGATAAAGTATATCTTTTTGATAACTACGTTGAAAGTAGAGAAACAATCATAGAAGATATTTTATCAAAGCATAGCGGACGTGTTGAAGGAAAAAGTGGAATTTCCCAATTTTCATAATAACATCGGTCATTGTAAAGCTTTAAACCATGGAATGAAATGAGCAGCAGGCGAAAGGTATGAATGGGTTCTTCTTATGGATGCTGACAGTAGCTTTAATAGGGAGTCTTAATGTATAAGATTAATAACTTAGAACAAGAAAAATACTATGAATTTGGCAGGGCGTATTTTGGCCCATTTTTATTAGGATTTACAAGATGGTTGTATAATGAGATAAAAAAACAAGAAATTCAAAAAGTATTTTTTTTTGCTAGAGACGGCTGGATGATGGAGCAGGCTTTTCATCTGATAGTTAGAAGTAATATTGAAGAAGCGTATGTGTATTTTTCGAGAAAGAGTATACGACAGGCACTGTTACATCGGTGCAAAAGTTATGAAGAAAGTCTTAAATATGTGAGTGCAGAAAAATACATCTCATTTGGTGGATTGCTGGAATACTATGGTTTTGATGAAAATGAAAGAATTGGCATAGCTGAAAAATATTCATTAGAGTTGAAACAGGATTATGATGTTGCTGCACTCGCAACAAATACTCAATTGAAAACTATATATGATAATTTATGTGAAGAAATCAAGCAAAAATCTAAAGAGCAAGATGAATTGCTGCTTCAGTATTTATTACAGAATAAAATGTTCGGTAAAGTCGGCATTGTTGATATAGGTTGGAAAGGAAGTATGCAATACTATCTAGAAACTTATTTAGAAAGCCATAACATGGATGTGTCATTAATGGGGTTCTATGTTGGTATATTACCAAATAAGACTTTGCACGGAGAAACGCATGGTTTTTTATATGATACAAATGATCATGAATTGAGAAAAAAAGTACTTTGTTTTGCCGGTGGTTTAGAAAGACTTTTTCAAAGCTTGGAAGGTTCAACATACGGTTACAGAAAAGAATTCGGAAAGATTGTACCGGTGCTAAATGCTTATGAGTATGCGGGTAGTCCGGAAATTCAAAAATGCATCTCGAAATTACAAGACGGTGCATTGGATTTTGTGAAAGAAAATGCAAATTGTTCGATTGATGATAAAAAACTGGCATACAAACTGGTACAGTTTGGAGTATCCCCCTCATTAAAAGATGTTAGACTGTTTTCTCCCTTTTATAATACGGATGGTACTAGGGAATATTATGTTTGTCAGCAACCTATATATAAATATAGTCGACAAGAGTTCATGCATGCATTGAATAATAGCCCTTGGAAAAATGGATTTTTAAAGTCGGCATTTAAGATTCCGTTCCCATACTATTGGATTTACAGGATGTTAAAGAAATGAATAAATTATTAGAAGAATTTATCTTGCATAAATATAAAAACATAAGCTTTGATATTTTTGACACCCTAATTGAACGAGATGTTTCTGATCCGCTAGATATCTTTGCTCTTGTGGAAAAGGAGACTGGAGAGCCGAATTTTAGAATCAAAAGAATCCAAGCAGAAAAAATAGCAAGAAATAAAAGCATATCCAAAGAGGTAAATATAGATGATATTTATCGCGAATACGAAGGGGATTCTTGCGAATATTTAAAAAGTGTGGAACTTAGATTAGAAGATGAGCATATACATGTAAAAAAGAGCATGTATAATTTCTATCAACAATGCATATCGGATGGCAAGAATATATTTTTGGTTTCAGATATGTACTTGAAATCCGATTTTATAGATGAGTTGTTGAAAAAAAAAGGCATAAATGAATACAAGAAACTATATGTGTCATGTGAATATAAAAAGAACAAGGTTACGTCAGAACTGTTCAAGATACTTTTGAAAGATGAAGATATTGTTAAAAATGATATTGTTCATTTGGGTGATAGTCCTAAAGCGGATTTATTAGGAGCACGGAAAGCAGGAATCTTTTCTGTCCTTGTTATGAAGAAAAATATGCTTGGATGGATTAAAGGAAAATTAGTAAGAAGACGAAACAGAGGATGCTGTAGATGACAGGGGAAAAAGTTAACAATAACAGCTTACCACTAATAACAGTTGTTGTTCCAATATACAAAGTTGAACAATATTTAGCTGAGTGTGTCGATAGTATTTTAAATCAAACCTATACAAATTTAGAGATTTATTTAGTGGATGACGGTTCACCTGACCGATGTGGAGAGATATGTAATGAGTATGCAAAGAAAGATTCCAGAATACGAGTAATCCACCAAGAAAATAAGGGGTTATCTGGTGCTAGAAATTCTGCTATTGATGTTTTCAAGGGGGAGTATATCACCTTTGTAGACAGTGATGATTGGATTTCGGATGAAATGATAGAGCGTTTGTACAAGAACCTTATAGAACATGATGCTCAGATGAGTTGCACATCACCAGATAGTTTTTATGAAGACGGAACACATACTACAACTAAGTATAATGGTGAAGTCTTTGTATATACAAAGGAACAAGCATTGGACTGTTTTTTGTTTAACGACTATTTGACTCCGTGTGTGTGTGGGAAACTGTATATGAGGAATCTGTGGATGAGTGTGAGATGTCCTGAGGGGAAGCTTTTTGAGGACCAATTTACAACATATAAGCTTATAGACCAGTGCAACAAAATTATTTATTGCACGAAACCAATGTACCATTATCGAAAGAGAGTGGGATCAATTGGCCATAGTGACTTTAATAGAAATACATACGACCTATATGATGCGATTCAGGAAGAATATGAATATATACATACAAGGTATGGGCAAGAGGTTCCTAATATAGCAGTTGCTAGAATCACATGGGAAATTGTTTTTGTGAATATGATGATTGCATCGGGATACAAGGATCATAAAGTAAAAGCTGAGGTACAGAAATTCACAAGGAAAAATCTTACTAAGGTTTGGAAGTGTAATTATATTTCTAAATTAAGGAAAGGACAGATTAGTTTGTTTGCACTTTCTTATCCTGTGTATATGTTTTGCTATAAGCTTTATAAAAAGAAGTATCCGGTTGCTTGAGAAAAGGAGAGTAAAAAATATTCATGATGATATATATTCCAATGATATTTTTTTCTGTATTTTTTATGTGGTTGGCTTGTCATGTAACGAGGAGACAGAAAATAATTGTTTTGATGATATCGATAGCTATACCTGTGGTGGTTGCTATGCTTAGGTATAATAATGGTGCCGACTATCTTATGTACTTAAGAATGATGAAATTTGCTGAACGGCATGGGAGTCTGGCTGAATCATTCTCATCACTTAAAAGCGTAGAAATAGGCTTTTGGGTGTTGTTGAAATTTTGTGGATTCATTTGGCCAGGTGAGTATTTTTTGACATATGGAGTGAGTGCCGCAATTATATGCAGCTTTATTTATGTGGCAATTTGGCAAACTTCAGAAAACCCAGCATTGTCGGTATATTTATTTTTTGCAACCGGGTTATATTTTGATGGGTACAATGCATTAAGACAGTATATTGCCGTCGCAATTGTTGTGTATGCGTATAAATATATTCTCGAGAAGGATTTTAAGAGATATTTGATAGGCATTACAGTAGCATTTGTTTTTCATTATTCAGCTTTAATTGCGATACCGTTTTATTTTGTTCGAAGTTTTGATATAAATTTAAAAAGAGCAAGTATATCAGCATTGGGATGTATAGTAGGGGGAAACATATTTTATAACATTGTAGCGATGTTTTTGAATTTCACACGTTATAAATATTTTTTGACATCTGTCGAATGGAAAGCACAGACACAAACCTCTGCAATAATATTTACATCTGTCATCTCTATATCAACATATGCCTACATTGCCTGGAAAAAAAGACCTGTTTCAGAGTCATTCCAGGTAATGATGAATATTCAGCTCCTGCCATGGTGTATTGCTCTACTATCGATAGCGATACCCATTACATGGCGAGTATTATATTACGTGCTACCGTTTGAAATATTTTACATACCTGCCTTTTTGAAAGAGGTGAAGAGTAAAAATGCCAGAATAATATTTACTATATTATTTGTGCTGTTGTATACAGTGATAACTATATGGGGAATGACACAGAAAAATTGGTATAATGCATTGCCGTATAATTATTATTTTAACTACATGTAGACAGTAACAGTGTCAGCAAAAACAATAGTGGACTTGAATTTAAATGAAGGTAAAAACAATATGATTCCTAAAATAGTACATTACTGCTGGTTTGGTGGTAATCCGTTGGCTGAAGATGCAAAAAAATGTATTGTATCTTGGAAGAAATACTTTCCAGATTATGAAATCAAGGAGTGGAATGAGTCAAATTTTGATGTCAATTGCAATGCTTATGTAAAAGAGGCTTATGATGCCGGAAAATGGGCATTTGTGTCGGACTATGCTCGCTTTGATATTCTATATAAATATGGCGGGATTTACTTTGATACGGATGTTGAGGTCATTAAATCATTTGATGATATTCTTGCTAGAGGTGGATTCATGGGTCAAGAGGTTGGGACTCCGTCGGGTGTAAGCCTGGTTAGCAACCAAGCTGGCTTAGGCATTGCTGTAAACCCTGGCTTAGGCATCGCCGTAGCCCCTGGCTTACAACTATATAAAGAAATTTTGGACTATTACAATAGCTTACATTTTATAAAAGGTGGCGTAATGGATACCACAACTATATGCACACATATAACTGAAATTTTAAAGAAGCATGGATATGATGAACATAATAAAGTAATTCAGGAAGTGGCTGGCATCACGGTTTATCCGCCGGAGTATTTTTGCCCATTGGATTATGCGACCGGTAAACTCAATATTACAAGCAATACCAGATCCATTCATTGGTATACCGCCAGTTGGCAATCATCATATAGCAAATTTAAGACAAAACTACAGCATTTACTTGGTCCCGATATAACAGAAAAAATAATCAAAGCAAAAGGTAAACTAAAGGAAATGGCAGGGAAATGAACGTAAAAATCACAATACGAAAAAGATAAAGCAAAGAAACAGAAATCGTGAAGAAGTTAAAAAAATTATTAGAGGGGTTGACAGGCTATGTGCGAACCACATAATTTGACAGACAGACAGACAGACAGACAGACAGACAGAGTTTAATCATGGTTGCAAACTATGCAGCTTTTTATAGTGGTAATTTCATTGCATCATTGACTGCACTAGAAGAGAGGTTGAAGATATACAATGTTGCTGTTTCGTATGTCTTTCCCCAAAGTGCTCCATTTTCTTATTGGGGAGAGGATGGAAAATTCGCTGAACAGCATGAGGTACACGCCGTAGATTTTGCACCTAAGAGTTTGGCTGCAACATTAAAGAAAATGGTGAAGGATAGAAGTACAATTGTTCATATGCATTTTTTAGATTGGAAAACATTGTGGATAGTGAAGGATGCCTTGAAAGAAAAACATTGTTCTATGATTTTTCAGGAGCACATGCGCGTGAATTTTGTTGAAGAGCAGGTACGGCGTGGTTTGCCTGGAATGGCGAAGGCATATTTAAAGAAACTGTTATATAGACATGCAACATCTGGATATTGGGTAATCGGTGTAAGTGATGCGGTCTATGACGATATTTGCAGGAGTCGAGGTAAGAAAACAATGTATATGGTAAGGAACGCTATTGCAACGAATCGCCTAGATGGACAGAAAAATAATGATTTATCTTTGGATCCTGCACGTGATGTTGTGATTTTTGGAACACATTTTGAACGAAAGGGTGTAGATATTGCCTTACAGGCGGTCAAAGAGGCTGAAAATAACTTACGACTTGTAGTTCTAACACATCATGAAGATGATGCAATGGAACGTCTAAATGCAGTGGATGCTGAATGGAACAATTTTGCTGTAGTTAAGCATGTGGTGGAAGATATTTCCGGTGTTTATAATCACGCACTATGCTTTATATCACCGTCCCGATCAGAGGCTTTTGGTTATGCTGTGGTTGAGGCAGCATACTGTAATACTCAAGTGATAGCTTCTGATGTTCCAGGTCAGAATTCTATGAAATGTATTCCGGGCATCCAATGGATACAGTCTGAAAATGTCGATGATTTAAAGAATGCATTGATTCGCTGTTATGAGATGCAAAGAGATAAGGTAGAAGATCTAAGAATCCAAAACAGAGCACAGCGAGCTTATATTTGTGAACACTTTGGTGTAGAAAAATGGTGTTTAGATATTATGAAAGTTTATGGGATTGGAGAATGATTCGATTCGGACAAAGATACATGGGAAGGAAAGCAATGAATGAATCAATATAAGTATTTATTTAAAAATATGGGGCTTTTGACATTGAGCAGTTTTGCAACAAAGCTCCTCAGTTTCTTCCTTGTACCTTTATATACTAACATTCTTACAACAACAGAGTATGGAACCTATGATTTGATGAATACAACCGTGGGTGTGTTGATACCGATTCTTACACTCAATGTGCAGGATGCAGTAGCACGATTCGCAATGGATAAGAAGCAGAATCGTAAAGCAATTGTTTCTGTAGCAATGAAGATTCTTATGGCTTCTAATGCAATCGTCGCACTCGGATTGGTTATCAACGACATCTTTGGATTTAGTATATTGATAAGAGATTATGCTGTTTTCTTCTTCTTGATGTTCTTCATACAGACAGTGTCCGGAGTTGTCACCTGTTATGTTCGAGGTATCGATCAAATCGCAGATTTATCGGTATCCAGTGTGCTGGTATCCATCTTTACAATTGGATGTAATATTATTTTCCTGGTCGTATTCAACTGGGGACTTAATGGATATTTCTGGGCTAATATCATTGGACCGTTGGCGCAGATCGTATATCTGATTGTCCGTGCAGGCATGTTCCATGATACGGATTTAAAATCAGACTTCGCAGCAGAGAAAAAGGAAATGCTTGACTATAGCAAGCCGATGATCGCAAATTCTGTAGCATGGTGGATCAACAATACATCTGACCGTTACATTGTTATTTTTTTCTGTGGCTTAGCTGAAAATGGTATTTATTCCGTATCATCAAAGATTCCGTCAATACTTAATATCTTCCAGTCTATTTTTTCACAGGCGTGGACATTGTCAGCTGTAAAGGATTTTGATCCGGAAGATAAGAATGGTTTCTTTGCAAATACCTATAGAGCATATAACTGCATGATGGTTTTAATCTGTTCTGCGATTATAGTTGGAGACAAGATACTGGCTCATTTCTTGTATGCAAAGGAGTTCTATGTGGCATGGAGATATGTGCCTTGGCTTACGATAGCGATTGTATTCGGTTCATTGTCCGGTTATATTGGAGGATTCTTTTCAGCGGTGAAGAATTCAAAGATATTTGCACAGTCAACGGTAGTGGGCGCGGTCAGTAATATAATACTTAATCTTGTCCTGACACCAATCCTTGGAGCATTAGGAGCTGCGATTGCTACAGCGGTTTGTTATTTCGTAGTTTGGGTGATGCGGTATTGGCATTCGAAGAAGTTTATCAAGCTTAGGATAAATCTTGGAAGGGATCTTGTGACGTATGTGCTTCTTGTGGTGCAGTCGGTTATACTGCTGATACTTGATGGCATAGTAATGTATGGCGTTGAGGTAGGTCTTTTGCTGTTGATTATGCTTTTATATGCAGGAGATCTGATGGCAATAGTTAATAAAGGAAAGAAAGCAATAATAAAATGATTGCTGGTGATAGATAGTGAAAATTGGAATTATTACTTGGTTCACAGGATCTAATTATGGAACTAATCTGCAAGCGATTGCACTGCAGTATTATTTAAGAAAACAAGGATATGAAGTTGAAATCGTAAACTGCGAGGTTGAATCTAAGTATGCAAAAAATCGTAGAACTTTTTTGGAAAAAGTTGCATTTCAACCTGAAAAATATGCAGAGAAATTTGCAAGACATGTTTTCTTTAAAGATGAGATTAATAGTAGGGATAAGAAGTTAGCAAATGCAATTCAAAAGAATTGTGTTCTTACCAAAAGATGTGAGAATGAAAAGGACCTAATCGACACATTCAACTCTTTCGATCTTCTTATCAGCGGCAGTGATCAGATTTGGAATCCAAACTGGTATCATCGTTTTTATTTTGCTGACTACGACGGTGTTACGACAAGGAGAATATCCTATGCTCCCAGTATGGGAGTGACGACAATTGACCCAGAGGTAGAACAGGAAATCAAAAGAAGTGTTTCCAAATATGATGTGGTTTCGGTTCGTGAAGATAAGGCAGTGCCTTTGTTGGAGCCGTATTCAAAGAATAAGCCGATGGTAGTGGTTGATCCGACATTGCTGCTTGATTCTGATGACTGGGCATCAATTCTTTCATCAACAGGGGAGATATCCAAAGAGGATTATGTGCTTGGCATCTTTCTGGAGGGAACAATCAGACATATGCATGCGGCTAGGCGATTCGCAGCCGAGAAACACATGAAGTATGTATATGTTCCGTATAGTGGGATGTCTTACTATCAATCTGGAGAACGCCATGCGGACGCAGGACTGGAAGATTTGTTGGAACTGTTCCGTAATGCAAAATATGTAATTACAGATTCATTTCATATGACAGTGTTTTCTATCATTCACAGAAAGCAATTCTATACAATTGCAAGGTTTAAGGAGAATCCGATTACAGGCACAAATTCAAGAATTCGAAATTTGCTACGCATGTCTGGTTTGCAAGATCGCGAGCTAAAGTATGGAACTAAGAGAATAAAAGAATTGCCGGAAATTGATTATGATTCCCACATGGCAATGCTTCAACAGGAGATTGATAGAAGCAAACAATTTTTACAGGAGAGTGTTCGAGGTGAATACAAAGGCGAATTGTAGCGGATGCAGCGCATGTGCTTCCGTGTGTCCCAAAGAATGTATTAAAATTGAATACAACGAAGATGGATTTCTAAGACCATTTACGGACGAAAAGTCTTGCATTCATTGTGACCTTTGTGAAAAAGTATGCCCGATGGAACGTACAAATGCAGTGTCGCTGGATGACGGTGTGTTGTATGCAGCATGGGGAGATGTAGTGGATCAGAAGAAATCTTCATCTGGAGGTGTGGCTGCTAAGCTTGCATGTTATGCAGTGTCACGTGGATATGAGGTATGTGGTGCAGCACTTGACTATAACACATTAAGGGTAAATCACAGAGTAGTAAGCAGAATGGATGAGTTGGAAGCATTACGAGGTTCTAAATATTTGCAGAGCAATGTGTTAAATGCATTCTGTGATATGTTCAAGACTCTTAAGAAATCACCGGAAAAGAAGTTTTTTGTCTTTGGCACACCTTGTCAGATAGCGGGGCTTAGAAACGTTCTGGAACAGAAACATCTCTTAGATAGAGTGCTTTTGATTGATATATTTTGCCATGGTGTTCCAACAAACCATCTGAGGGAGAAATATAAGAACTGGATTGTGAGAAAAATGAAATTGACATCAATTGGTGATATTAAGAATATTACATTTAGAGATAAAGCTTACTCATGGCATGAGTATTATATGCATATAATTGGGGGTACAGCCTATGTATAACATAAGGAAAGAGACCCTTTTTTAAAGTTGTTTTCGATGGGTGTTGTTAATCAGGAATCTTGTTTTACCTGTCCATTCAGAAACAAATCCTCTGCAGATATTCGACTCGGAGATTATTGGGGCAATCGTTTTAAAGATAATGAAGAAGGTGTTTCTATGGTCATTGTGAACAGTTCACGCGGCCAGGAGATACTTGATGCTATTCGTGATGAGATTACGATTACCAAACAGGATATAAAAGATCGATTCGGTCAGCAACACACAGATTACGAATACCCAAAATATTACAAGAGATCGCTGGAAATGCTGAATGACAGCCAATTCTTATTTAAAGATGTAGTCAATCTGTATGAAACTGATTACGATCGTTTTAAAAGAACGATAAAGAATATCATAAAGAAGATGTTGCATATTTAAATTGAATGAGATTGTAGATGCTTTGTTCATGCTCCGGCGAAAAGGAGACTTTATGGAAAAAGTATCTGCAATTGTTGCTATTTACAAATCAGAAAAATTTTTGCCAAAATTGATTGAGTCGATTCTCAATCAGACATGGAAGAATCTAGAAATTTTATTGATAGATGATGGCTCGTCGGATAACAGTGGAGCTATCTGTGATGAATATGCAGCGCAGGATGACCGTATTCATGTTATTCATAAAAAGAACGGCGGAGCTTGTGAAGCTAGAAATGTAGGATTAGCGGAAGCTACAGGAGAGTATATTCTCGTCATTGATGGAGATGATTGGCTGGAACTGGATTATGTTGAATATCTGATGAATTTAGTTCATCAAACCAGCGCTGAGATGGCAATGACGGACAAAATCTTCACGACTAGAGATCGCGTACAAACTGAAAAGGACGCAATTGAAGTTTGGACACCAGAAGAAGCTTTCTGTGGAATTATTTATCCGAAGTTCCCAATTGGCCCATGGAATAAGATTTACAAAGCATCATTATTGAAAGAACATAATATCAATTTTAACAGACCGTGGTCAGGCGAGGGATTGTACTTCTCATCTATGGCAGCGTCATGTGCCAATAAGGTAGCGGTAGGTCATAAGAAGATTTATAACTATCGTCTTAATAACGCAAACAGTGGGCTTACTCATTACAACCTTATGATGGGAACCAATGCAATGGAGAACATCAGATATATTGGTGAACACAGAGTGATAAAAACTAAAAGAACGGAAAATGCGGTCAACTGGCATATCTGGAAGAATTATGGATATGTTCTTTTCTTAATCATTGCGACTGATTCTGTAGAGGAGAATCGAAAGCTCTATGATGAATGTATACATAATCTGAGAAGCAGACTTTTAGGCGTGCTTATTCATTCTGAATTAGGTTCTAAAACAAAACTGCATATGCTTGTGCAGGGCTTGTTTCCTGTTTGGTACGCAAAGAGAGATTTAAGAAGAAGTCAAGAAGCACTGGCAAATGACAAGATGGAATGATGAAATGGCGGTGACTACAAAATCAAGAATCGATGAACTAGATATTTTAAAGGGTGTAGCCATATGTCAGACGGCACATTGTCGGAGGCGCAAACCGCACTTTGATTTCGGCGAATTTGCTGTCCCTATCGTGCCGTACCGGCACCTGCCGCAGACTCTCCGCGGCTTGACCGCAGATTGTCGTAGCCTTGTTTGAAAGGCAGCTGTTTTTTGCAAGCACAAATTCCTCCTCCCTTAGGTATTTTTATTATACAAGAAACAATCATGAAGGTCAGGATGATGAAGAGTTCATGTATGGTCGGGAACGCTACCAGGTCATTGATGAAGAGATAGCCCTGTGTGGTTACTTTGTTATTATCACATCTGAGAAGATGGATGCAGCGGATGCCCTTGATCTGGTCGGGTTGGCCTGTTGTAACTTTTTAGTAGTGTTCATGAGAACCTCCTGATATAAAATGCAAAGGAATGCAAAGGAAATGCGAATATTTGGAGGCAATTATCTCATGAATGTGATATTATGGTAAGGTACTCATGATAGAGTGCGCACAATTGCAGAACTGGTTCCTGGGAAAAGGTGAAAAAAATGGAAAGAATATTATATCATTATTGTAGCACACAAAAAATGTATGGGATTATGTCCGGAAAACAGATTAGAATGAGTGACATAACTAAAAGTAACGATTATGATGAAGTGTATATGTTTTTCCCAGGTATTTTAGAGGCTATGAGAGATAAATATCAAAAAAACCCTTTTCCATTTGAATTTGCCAGTGAAATAGATGAGAGCGCAATTAATATATTTTTTCATTTAATGTATGATTATTTTAAGGTAGAATTTGACAAAGGTGGCGTTACTAATTTTGTTATATGTTTTTGTGAAGAAGGGGACAAGTTGAGTCAATGGAGAGGATATGCAGATAATGGAAGAGGTGTTTCTATTGGTTTTTCGGAACAAGAATTAAGGCGATATAGCGAAAGATACAAAGATATTATGACAATAGAAAAAGTAAAATATAAAACTGCAGACGAAATAAATGATATTATTATATCTGAAGCAGATAACTTATTGCATGAGTTGAAAGGTCTTCGCAAATGGATTGCAGATAAATTGCATTGTGATGGTAGCAAGATGGAAAAATATATGATATTTTTCTTTATACAAATGCTTAACATAGTCTTTATGGATTCATTACAATATAAAAACATATCGTTTCAAGAGGAAAATGAATGGAGATTATTTTTTAAATATCCTATAACAAAAGAAAAGGAACTAATATATGGTGGGGAGTGCAGTAATGGTATCCTATTTGATGAAAAGGTAGAAATATTAAAAAATAAGATTGATTTTAATGTTTTAAATAATGATATAATACCATTTTTCCCATTAGATTTATTAGACATATCTGAAAAGCCGATCAAAGAAGTTATTGCCGGTCCAAACAACTGTATATTACAGAAAGATTTTCAGTTATTGTGTGGCAAGTATAAATATAATGATATTGCATTTAGATATAGTAATATATCGTATAGAGGATGATTCATTAATGTTTTTTGCAAGCACAAATTACCTAAAGGTATTTTTATTATACAAGAAACACATACATAGGCATCTAAGGAAAT
>ULVK01062672.1_pt1 | contig 15142 bp, 11 predicted proteins | sample 1959311 | NCBI WGS metagenome assembly ULVK01 (sample SAMEA4835783, study PRJEB28245) | human gut metagenome | biome: gut microbiome; material: fecal sample | place: Denmark | collected 2008 | reverse complement strand
TTCTTGAAGAAATTCTTGAACGAACAGGGTAAGATCCTTCCGCGCCGTATTACAGGTACTTCATTGAAGTTCCAGCGTCGTATTGCGCAGGCTGTTAAGAGAGCTCGTCACTTGGCTTTGCTGCCTTTCGTAACTGATATGATGAAATAATTAAAGGAGGAATAAGAGTATGGAAATTATTTTGAAAGAAGACGTAGTTAACTTGGGCTACAAGAATGATATTGTAACCGTTAAGTCAGGTTATGGTCGTAACTATCTTATTCCGACAGGCAAAGCAGTTATCGCTTCTCCGGCTGCTAAGAAAATGCTGGCTGAAGAATTGAAACAGCGTGCTCACAAATTGGAAAAGATTAAGAAAGATGCTGAAGCAGTTGCAGAATCTTTGAAGGGTGTATCTTTGAAGATCGCTACAAAAGTTAGCGCTACAGGTGCTATCTATGGTTCAGTTGGTAATATTCAGATTGCTGAAGAACTTGCTAAATTGGGTCACAACATCGATCGTAAGATTATCGTTGTTAAGGATGCAGTGAAGGAAGTTGGTCACTACAAAGCAATCGTTAAACTTCACAAGGAAGTTTCTGTTGAAATTCCTTTCGAAGTCGTTGCAGAAGAAGCTTAATTTTGCAGTCTGTAAATACTTGATAAAATCCTGAGTAGAACTTTTATTCTACTCGGGATTTCTTTTTTTTATGTCTTTGGTAAACTTTGTGCAATAAATGAATAGTGTGTATCCGGATAACATCCTATGGGGATCTGTACGATTGCTGCGAAAGAATTGGAATCTTTGTGGAGTGGAGTAGTTGTGGAAAGTAAATTTTATGTCTTGAATTATAAGAGTTTTTTTTTAGGAAAGGGAACCTGTAGAATGAGGAAACGTAAGGGCATAAAAAAAGTCTGAGTATGCTTTCGCATGCGCCAGACTTTCAATTCTCTCGAATGTTGTTCGAAATTATTCAGCAACTACTGCTGCAGAATCAACTGCTGCAGAATCTGCTGCAACTGCTGTAGAGTCAACAACCGGAGCTGCTTCTTCTACTGTTTCAACTGCTGCTGAATCAGCTGCTTCTTCATTGTTAGCTGCTTTGTTACCACATGATGCGAAAGATACAGCAGCGAATGCTACGAACAAAAATACTAATTTTTTCATTTTCTTTGCTTTTTTAAATCTGTAATACTTATGTCGTTTTCTTAAAACACTGCAAAGATATAGAGTTTTTTGATACGTTGTTCTCTTTGGAGCGTTTTTTTTCAAAAAAAATATGTTTTTAAATAGTTTTCTTCCTAAAAGATGTTTCCTGATAAGGTAAATACGTAAATCTTTCGTATATTTAAACGATTTTTCCCATTTTCTCTGAAGGGACGGGCAGATTTCCAGAGGAGAGACTCTTTTTGATCCTGATTTTATCTTTTCTTGGGGGTAAGATGAGGCAGTTATCTTTGTGTTCAGATAATAATGCGTAACTTTGCAATTCGAATCATTATATTAACGTATGACAGATACCACTATTTTTCAGAATAAAAAAGCTGTTTATTATACATTGGGCTGCAAACTGAACTTTGCAGAAACTTCCACTATCGGTAAAATACTGAAGGAGGCGGGTGTGCGTACCGCTCGTAAGGGCGAGCAGGCGGACATTTGTGTAATCAATACCTGTTCGGTGACCGAAATGGCGGATAAGAAATGCCGGCAAGCCATTCATCGTCTGGCAAAAGAACATCCGGGTGCCTTTATTGTGGTAACAGGATGCTATGCTCAGTTGAAGCCGGGACAGGTGGCAGACATTGAAGGAGTAGATCTTGTATTGGGAGCCGAGCAGAAAGGCGACCTGATGAAATATTTGGGCAATCTGGAGAAACACGAGCATGGTGAGGCTATCACCACGGCTACAAAGGATATCCGTACCTTTGTTCCTTCGTGCTCCAAAGGCGACCGTACGCGCTATTTCCTGAAGGTGCAGGACGGGTGCGATTATTTCTGTTCCTACTGTACCATTCCGTTTGCACGCGGCCGGAGTCGTAATGGAAAGATTGCCGATCTGGTAGAGCAGGCACGGCAGGTAGCGGCAGAAGACGGCAAGGAAATCGTGCTGACGGGTGTCAACATCGGTGACTTTGGCAAGACGACGGGAGAAAGTTTCTTCGATCTGGTGAAAGCACTCGACGAGGTGGAAGGCATTGAGCGCTACCGTATCTCTTCCATCGAGCCCAATCTGCTCACCGACGAGATTATAGAATATGTATCCCGTTCGCGTCGTTTTATGCCTCATTTCCATATCCCGTTGCAGTCGGGATGCGACGAGGTGCTGAAGCTGATGCGCCGCCGTTACGATACGGCACTCTTTGCACACAAGATACAGAAGATTAAATCGCTGATGCCCGATGCCTTTATCGGCGTGGACGTGATTGTGGGTACGCGCGGGGAGACTCCGGAATATTTTGAACAGGCTTACGAGTTTATACGCAGTCTGGATGTAACCCAGTTGCATGTGTTCAGCTATTCGGAACGTCCCGGAACACAGGCGCTGAAGATCGACTATGTAGTTTCTCCCGAAGATAAGCATCAGAGAAGCCAGCGGCTCTTGGCTTTGTCGGACGAAAAGACAAGGGCTTTCTATGCCCGTCACATCGGACAGGAGGCCACCGTGCTGATGGAACATTCCAAAACCGGAACTCCAATGCATGGGTTTACGGCAAACTATATCCGTGTGGAGTTGAATCACGACGACAATCTGGACAATCATCTGGTACGGGTTCGTCTGGGTGACTTCAATGAAGAAGGTACTGCACTGAAAGGAACAATGATATGAACAAGGTTTCTGTAGTCATCTTGAACTGGAACGGAGCCGAAATGCTTCGCCGCTTTCTGCCTTCCGTGCTGGCTGGTTCTGCTGGTGAGGGGATAGAAGTGTGCGTAGCGGACAACGGGTCTTCCGATAACTCCTGCCGCATACTGGAGCAGGAGTTTCCAGCAGTCCGTCTGATTCGTTTGGATCGGAATTACGGCTTTGCCGACGGCTACAACAAGGCTTTCGAACAAGTTGATGCCGAATATGCGGTATTGCTCAACAGCGACGTTGAAGTTGCTCCCGGCTGGCTGACTCCGATGGTGGAATATATGGACCTTCATCCGGATGTAGCAGCGTGTCAGCCCAAACTGCTCGACTGGAAGCAGAAGGATCGTTTTGAATATGCCGGAGCGGCCGGAGGGTTTATCGACCGCTACGGCTATCCGTTCTGTCGCGGGCGTATCTTCGAGGTCGTAGAAAAAGACAAAGGACAATATGACACACCGATATCTGTTTTTTGGGCAACAGGAGCTGCGTTGTTTATCCGGTTGGATAAATATCGTGAAGTAGGCGGTCTGGACGGACGTTTCTTTGCCCACATGGAGGAGATAGACTTGTGCTGGCGTTTGCGAAGCCGTGGTTACAAACTCTTCTGCCTGCCCGAAAGCAAAGTCTGGCATGTAGGAGGAGCTACGCTGAAGAAAGAGAATCCGCGGAAGACCTTTCTGAATTTCCGCAATAACCTGCTGATGCTGTATAAAAACCTTCCTCCCGAAGAATTGCGTCCGGTTATGAAGATACGGGCGTGTCTGGACTATGTGGCAGCATGTGTCTTTTTGCTGAAAGGCGACTGGGGAAATTTCCGTGCCGTGATACAGGCGAGAAAAGAATATGCCCGTCTGTGTCCGCAGTTTAAAGCCGACCGGCAGGAGAACTTGGATAATGCCGTCTGCTTCAACGTGTCCGGACGATTTTCGTTCAGCATCTTGTGGCAGTCGAAGGTACGGGGGCATAAGAAATACTCGGACCTGCCGGTCAAATGAAAGTTAATAAAATATAAACACAGATTCCATCTCTGTCAGGCCCCGTCGAAAAGTCGTAAATTTGTTAGTACTATGAATAACCTAATATAGCAGTTTGTATTATGACACTGATTAATGGAAAAGAGGTTTCGGAACAGGTCAAGCAAGAAATTGCTGCCGAAGTAGCCGATATTGTTGCCCGTGGAGGCAAGCGTCCGCATCTGGCTGCGGTGTTGGTAGGACACGACGGAGGAAGTGAAACGTATGTTGCCGCAAAAGTCAAGGCATGTGAAGTATGTGGTTTCAAGTCAACGCTCATCCGTTACGAAAGCGATGTAACTGAAGAAGAGCTGCTGGCAAAAGTACGCGAGTTGAATAACGATCCCGATATTGACGGATTTATCGTACAGTTGCCTCTGCCCAAACATATCTCCGAGCAGAAAGTGATTGAAACAATAGACTACCGCAAGGATGTGGACGGTTTCCATCCTATCAACGTAGGGCGATTGTCGATTGGTCTTCCTTGTTATGTATCGGCTACTCCAAATGGAATTTTGGAATTGCTGAGACGCTATAACATCGAAACTCAGGGCAAGAAATGTGTGATTTTGGGAAGAAGCAACATCGTAGGCAAGCCGATGGCGATGCTGATGATGCAGAAAGCCTATCCGGGCGATGCTACGGTTACGGTTTGTCACAGCCGGAGCAAGGATCTTGTAAGAGAATGCCGTGAAGCAGATATTATTATTGCAGCCATGGGACAGCCCAACTTTGTGAAAGCCGACATGGTAAAAGAAGGTGCAGTAGTGATTGACGTAGGTACTACACGTGTACCCGATGCGACAAAGAAGTCGGGCTTTAAACTGACAGGCGACGTGAAATTCGATGAAGTTGCTCCTAAATGCTCGTACATCACTCCGGTTCCGGGAGGAGTAGGACCGATGACCATCGTATCGTTGATGAAGAATACGTTGCTTGCCGGAAAGAAGGCTATTTACAAAGACTGATTCCATGGGGGATGCATACCCTCAACCATAGGAAAGCAGTTTTAAAATAAAATTGCCGAAGCAAAAATCTCCTGCTTTTAGCCATCAATAAACAAAGGCTAAAGCAGGAGATTTTTGTGTTATGATTGATAGATGATCTGTCAGTATTAGGTTACCGGGCTATTGTTGCAATTGTAAATTCAACGTTGGCAACTTCAACAATTCCGTAATGGTTGTTTGGCCTACATAGACATTCGTATCATTTAAGGGCGAATAAATCACCTTCAATTCTTCATCTTCGGTAAAGTCGTATTCGCCACGGAGAGTCAACTGATAGGCTCCTGTACTTTCGCCAATGGTTGCAGTTACAGTAAACGCCCCGATACGTGTACCATCCGATTTCTCCAAAGCAATGAAAGGAGAAGTCGTCTGGAATGTATAGCCATTATTAATCTGTATCTTTCCGCTAAGAATCTGATTCTTTATCGTAATCTCATCTTCATAAAACGCCACATTGCCGCTTATTTCGCTGATTGTTACGGTTTCAGCACTTACGACGTCTTTTGTTAGCATGTCCAATGTATACTTTTGGGCACTTAGGTCTGTAATGGTCCATACGTACCCGTCCAGCTCATTGTCCCATACAACAGCATCCTTGTCTGCCGGTTCCAGGTTTTGGGTTTTGATGAGGATTTTACCGGAAGATACGGTATCACTTTCCAAATCGGGGGTGATACTTAGTGTTACCTTCTGTCCTGTACCGTAGGGTAATGAAAGCTCTTTTGCATTATTAGCTTGTAAGTGAAAGTTATACGCTTCCGGATTATTGACACGAGTAACAATAGCTGACTTATAGAAATGGTCATTCTCGTTGTTATCGGTACTGGCAGCCGCAATACGAGCATAACCTTCACATTGAGCCGAAACCGTGCGGAAAGGAATGGATACAAGGTATCTGTTGTTTTTATCCAATAATGCGGTATCTGGAACCGTATAGATAAAATATCGGCCTGCATCGGGGGCATCATATCGGGCTTCGCTTAAATTAGCGGGCCACTTACCTTCCTGATATCCAGGTTCTACCGCCTTGTCCATGTAGATACGTATTTTCGTATTTGCCGGAGTACCGTTTTCCAGATAGAATTTTAAATCGAAAGTCTGTCCTTTTATGGGAGCAATCTCACGTTCGTAAGTACCGGATGCTTGATTACCATTCAATGTCGTTTCGTAAATAATAATCTTCTGGTCAGCATAGGTAGAATCCACCATATTGATAGTTCGTTCTATCGTATTGAAATACGGTGCTTCCAGGAACCAGGTCAATACCTCATTCTCCGTTGCTGGAGAATCGGGATTGGCAGGGTAACTGTTCATCAGCGTTTTGAAGTCCACACGATGCAAGCCCGGCTTGTCGGCTTTGTATACATATTTGTAATCCCAGTCTCGTTCTACCTTCACTCCATCTATGGTGAAAGCGGTTTCTTCCTCTATCACTTCCAACTGGTTGTTTGTGTTTGCATCGAACAGGTTGCACGAAATTTTGCACTCTACCGGGAAAAGTTCTTCGGGATAGGTGTCGGGTATATTGAATACAATAGACACCGGTTCGCCGGAACGTCTCGGTACTGAACTGGAAGTCCATACCGGTGCAAAGTCGAATTTATTCAAATAGACAATCTGTATGGTGCGCGGATACTTTCCTGCCTTTATCTGTAACGTACCATATTGGGGAGTATCGGCTATTTCATTCAGGGAAACAGTCACACTTCCCTTACCGGTAGCGGGATCATACTGTAAATTCAGGTCGCTGCTTGCCAGTCCTTCGTTGGAAAGCCAAGTAGCAGTTACCTGATCGGACGTAATTCCTCCTGTGCAGGTAAAGTTGATGACCTCATCTTTTCGTTCCGTATAGATTCGGGTTGTTTCTCCCTCAATCGTCAGCGCAGAAGTTCCGTCGCCGATGGACGGCAGTTCATTATCTATAGATACCCATACGTTATTGGCAGCTACGCCATTTTTTGCTTCCTCAAAGGTGGCATATCCCAATGTGGTTGGGGGAGCACTATGGAAGTTGAAAATATAACGGTGATTGCGGATAATCTTATACGGATTGGATTGATCATCTACAATCATCAGCTTGTAATAGTTGCCGTCAATCTTAAAGATGGCGAACATCGGATCATCCTGTGCATTTTCATGCTCGAAAATATACCGTAATCCCCATTCATTCTGTACTTCCGTATCCTCCGGATCGGTTGCCTTTATCAGATCTTCACCAGAGCAGAGTGTCACATAATCGTGGACAGCATGTCCTTGACTCTCTGTTAAATCGAAATTGAACGGATCTGTTTCATTCTGATGATTGTAAGGAACGACCGTACCTTTGGCGTATGTATTACAAATGGCAAAACCTTGAATATTCAGATTTAAATTGTTCTTATTATATGTAATAGCCGCCTGATTGCGGTAAAGTATGATCGGCGATGTGAAGTTATCTTTAAAATATGATTTCCGACCCCAATATACCAGTCGGCCCGAAGAAGAGGTAAAACGGGTCATTACTTCTTTTTCTGTACGGTTCAGCAATTCGCTGTCGTCCACATCTGCCGCATTATAGTTGGCTATAAAGTGGATGCGGCGCACCGTGCTGGGGATAGAAGGGGTAGAGAATGTACCTCCCTCATTGGTATCTGTTTTTTGGTATGTAACTTCATTTGCCCGTACATGCCCTAAATAATAACCGCTTCCATTGAAGAGGAACAGCCAGATAGATGAAACAGGCTCTCCGTCGGGGTCAATAGAGCGGGTATTGACTACTGTATTTCCCGGTATCGTAAAACTGAACCGAAGGCTCAGTTCATCGGGCAGGCTGGTATTATCGCCTGTCTTTCCCATATCCGGGTCGACACAGCCAGAAAGCATCGTTACGATGCCTGCTATGAGATAGAATGCTATTTTCTTAATCATAACTTATTCTTTTTTACTTCGAAAGGTTATTCTGTAGGTTCTCCAACATGGAAATCACGGACGCAACGGACACGGTGCTCGGCGTCACTTGATCCTCCTTGTAATGTTCCTTCTCCACTTGGAGGTATATGCATGAAGTAATTAGAGCGTGAAACCCAATAATCAGGATTGCTTTGGCCTTCATAATTCAATACATAATCCATTACGGCTCTGTTATCTTTCGTATTTACCTTATCATCTGTCTGATATTTAATGATGATATTAATTTCAGCCGCGGTAGGAAGTCGCCAGTCATCGTAGACTTCTCCATTTATCCCTACTTCTACATAATTCTTACATTGATTTTTAGCGTCCTCCCAACTTATTGTAGAACTATTTCCTAATTGTGACGCAAGCATGAAAGAAGGAGATACCAGCTTGTCATTGTCAAGATTATTGGGATCAACAATATCTTTATTATCCGTATCCTTTTTCATGATTGGACGTCCTAATTGATAATCTCCAGAAGTGGACGTAATAACTACATGATACATCTGATTATTGGAGGCTGTACCATTATCTTCCAAATAATATACCAAGTTAGGAGTAAAATCTGTATCTTTAGTGTTAATATAGTTGCCTCCTGGCTGGGAAATATAGCTATGGGAGTAGTAACCCTTATTTTTTCCAGCATTTTTTATTTCTAATGTATATCCACCTTTTCCATCCACATTTTTTTCAATATAATTGCCCTTATCATCTCTGATGTAATCTCCCCAAGCTGATTCTGTTGCTGTAATTGTGTAATTCCCTTTTTCTTTTCCTTCATAAGTATATACATTATTATACTTACCTCTTCCGGCTGGAACTTTTTCATAGTCCTTTAAATAGCTTAGATCTATACGAAAAATTCGGCCTTCACCGTTACCATTTTCCACATAGAATTTACTTTTCATTTCTTTATTATCGCCTATGTGTCCATTTAATCCTTTAACAATTGCAGAATCCTTCAATGATTTGTTTATAGTATATCGTAGTTCCGTATTTTCATCAACAGCCCAAGAATCATAATTTAATTGGTATAGGCCAGTTGGCCATGCTCCGGTATTTTCATCCAAATACGAATACAATCCGGCAATGCCTGTAATATATTCCAAGGGATATTGTTTGATGGTTACGGTCTTGATACAACTGTGAGTACCTGAATTAGACTCATCGTATTGTGCATTCTTAACCGTTAGTGTGATATAACGGATGGTCTTGTTTACGGGTATGGGGCTGTGTATAACCAGATGACCATTTAAACCTCCCTCTACACTTAAATAAGTGTTGTTCATGATGTCCTGGTCATTCGTTAAATCTATCTTTTTACCATATTTATTTTTGTAATAAATTTCCTTGATTTCAATTTCTGCTTTTGGGCTGGTTACGTCGGTTGGGTCTTTTACTATCTGGCTTGACGATGCAAACGTTAAATCATACGTATCCACATTTCGCATCACCACATCATATTCACTCAGTTCCAGATACAGTGGAGTGTCTCCGTTAATATCTATATTCGTATCATACCAAGGAGCTACTTCGTATTGTACGTTTGTAACTTCAACCGGCTTATCGGGTGTGGCATTTCCTTTCGCTGTTATTGTTGCCTTTACTTTATACCAGTGGTTACGCTCCAGTTTCTTGTTATCGTCGGTAGAGAGGCGGAGAGGAATCTTGTAATAGTTGTTCATATATTGAGGATTTCTCCCCTGATCAGTAGTACTTTTCAGTTGCGCGTTGAGAATGACATACGTTTCCTTTAAGATATCGTTACTCCATTCTGTAGGATAAGTGTAGGCAATAATCTTAGGAACTGAGTTGTCGGAATTGTCTGTGTCCATAAACTTAAGGCTCGTTTCTGCTGCAGATGCTATGGTATATCCGAATGTATCATCATTACCGGGCAAGACTCGTGCATTCGTTGCATAGTTATGGACACTATATTGCAACTGACCAATATCGTCATTGGTAGGGTACCGGTAGGTCGTTCCATTGATTGTTGTTTGGTCTGTTGTAAACTTCAAATCTAAAGATATCTCTATTTTTGCGGCCAGTCGGGTCAATTCAACAGGTATGGTATATACATTGGAAGATTCAGCCGGTTTCTTCCATCCCATGCGCCCGCTCATGGTAAAAGGCATTTTACTATCTTGTGAAACGGATTGATATATATTTTTATATTCGTCTACGAGTTGCTGCAAATCACTGAGAGTTTGAATCTGTTCTAAATCAGTATCACTTGCTGTATTGTTTCCTGAAGAATGGATATGTAAATTGGCTATCACATATACGTCACAAGTTTCGTGATCCTGGAAACGGTTTTTCCAATTGCCTGAAATCAGGCAAACCGGATCAACGATATTGTTTGAGCCGTCGCCAAAATGGAAATAACAATTCGGAACCAGTTCTCCCGTCGTACTATCGAATATGAATACATCCAAATAACGAATGACGTTGTCCCATGCACTTTCTGCGGAACTGTCAGTAATTCCATCGGCACGGGTAAAAGTATTCTGTCCAGCGTTTATTTGCAAGGTTAGTCCTGTTTCTGTAGAAGAGGCAAGGGGATTGCCTTTTTCATCCGAACACGAAAAGCAGATGAAACAGCACAATGTACAAACAATGCTATATATAATATTTCTTTTTTTCATAGTGCTCAGTTTTGTGAATTATTTAGAAGATTGTCATATTCAATTGTGCTAACTTGCTGAATATGGATAATATCCTCATCTCCCGGAAACTTATTTGTATCATCCGAGCCCACGTTGAAGTTTAATGGACTATTGTCTGTATCTATGGTGATATACATGTACGTTTTGCGAGTTACTCCTTCCTCGAAAGTTTTTCTGGGGTGTATACGCAGCGTAACAGGACCTTGACCTCCTACACCATGATAGTCGCCTACAAACTCAAAATCATCCGGATTGGTAAGGTGGGCCGTCCATCCAATGCCTTCCGGAGTATTCATTGTGAAAGAGAATTGAGCATCGCGGACCTCGTTGTCCTGACTATAAGCAACGAGTACAACTTTTTGATTCTGTACAACAGAAATTCCTTTTATCTCTCCATCATAATTATCGCTGAAATCGATTGTGATTTCATCTACCGTAATCCAGTCGGCAACCGTGCATTCCAAATACAAGCCATAGTCTGTAGGCGTTACCGTGCCGATATCGTTTATTCCTGTTACGTTTATCTGATAGATGTTATTGCGTACAATGGCATATTCCATCGGACTGACCGTTGTATCATCTCCGTCTTCGGCATGTTTTATCCAGTAAGTGTAATAACAGATGCCGTCTTGATATTTAGTAATACCAAATTGGGACAAATTATCATCACTAATGGATTGATCTCCGATTACATTTTTTATTTCTGGTAATGAAGCATAGCATTTACCGTTATATCGGTAAAAGGTACGATTACCATCAGTAGTAAAAATACCTGCAGGTTGATATTTTGCTTTAAACACAATGCCGGTACAATAAGTGGCACATGTATTTTCACTATCTTCTGCTTTTACCACATTCTCTGTTGTATAGTCGAGCAAGGAATAGGTTACATCGTTATGAGTAGAAGTTACAGCTGTAGACAATGATTTCCAGTCATCTGTAGCACTCCAAGAGTACCTGCTGAAATAATGGTCATAAGAATTAGCGATGTCAGTTTGTGGTACATTCAGTGTTTTGGGGTCTATGACATAATTTGCAGCAAGATTTCCCTCTACATTTTCCGTTCCTAAATAATCAATTGTTAATTCTGTAGTAGAATTGGTTACTCGTTTGAAGGCATACGTTCCTCCTGTATATTTATTGACTAACATGGCTTCTGTGATGACAACTGTATCATTCCCCACTAAATACTCATTATTCCAATGACAATCCACCCGTGCTGCCAGTCGTTCTACGTTTGCTGAAACCACGGTCGGATTGTTTTTGGAAGTGGCTTGAATTGTAACAGGGATTCCCGTTTCGGAAGATGCCATTACAAAATAATTCGTTTGTACTATCGGAGTTGAAACGATGTACTGACGCAGGTTTTCTAAGGTAGTTATGTTTTTTAAAGACTCGCCCAAGTTTGCAATGACCAGAACATTATAAGACGAACCTATCTCTAAACCTTCTATCTCTTTCGTTTCTGTTGTATATTTTGTCGTACTACCTGTTAGTTGGTTGAAATATATTGAAACAACGTTTACTGACCGATCTGTCGTATTTAGTCCTTCTCTATCGGTTGTATGAAAGAAGAATACATTCAAGTCGTGTACTACATTCTCTTCATTTACGCCAATTTGTGGGTCGTCTCCATCTTCTCCGGGAGTGGGAGTGGAAACACGGCTGTTTTGTGAATCTTCTGTATTCACAACAATGCTTACATATACATTGCTTCCACCTTCCTTTTCTACAGAAGAGGCTGGAAGGCTATCATCCTTGCAAGCTGCGGTTATCAGAACCAGACAGAAGAAAAATAAGTATGTCAGAACGGGTCGTTTCATGGTATTTATTCTCCTAATGATACATTTTGAATACGTTTGCTCCATCCCAATACGCCAATGGATACGTTAGCGTATGCCCAATTGCCTCCAGACAGGAAGAATGAGAGATTGTAATCGTAGCCGCGGTCAAGAAACTCCTGACGGGAGTAGCGATGCAGCTCGTCGTAGTTACACAGACGGCTAAGCAAGTCGGGTAAATTTACTTCGATCACGGTTTTGCCTGTCTTTTTATTTTTTACTATCAGTACTTCATCATCTGCTAAGTTATCGTGAACGAAAATGCGGGAAGTCATAAAATCGGCATGTCCCATGTTTCCTACCGAAGTACGGGTGTCACTGTCGGGATCTTTCGTGTTCCAAGTCACGAAAGGAGTACAGATGGCTCTGGGGTGATTACTTGCCGAGTTGTCATGATTTAGCTGTACATTTGCTCCTTTTATGTACAACTCATAATCGTTGATATCCATTAAATCTGGTTCTTCGATGTCTCTCAAGGTAACACTGATGTATTTGGTATTACGGACTAAAGACATCGTATGGTGAGCCATTTTTCCTTGTGTCACTTCTACGGTTTCCTCGGACATGGCATGCCATAGGGTATCGAGCGGTTGATTCTGATGGTCTATATACACTTCTCCTTCGTATGTTGAAATGTGATCAAGGGTAATTTTCAGATCCTCTTTCACATTGTTTTCGTTCATTTCCGTGCGCCGGAACTTGGCACCTTCTTCTTGAATCAGGTCATCGTATTTGCGTTGATGTGCCAACGCTATAAAGCGGTAGGTTCCCTCAGGTAAATCGAGGAACATGGCGTAATCAGCCTTTTTTAACGGTTCATTTCCCTCTTCATTAGCTTCTGTACACTGTGTAATATAGTTTCCTTGTTCATCGAAAACATAAAGTGTCACTTCGCCTACATGATCGGCAAACATATCGGCACGATAAAGGTTGTAGTCGTATTTAAAGTTTACGTATACTCCTCGTTCGCACCCTTCACGGCTGTCGAAAATTAAGTCGGTACACGACGTGACGGATAAGACCAGCAGCAAGCATGCCAGCCAGCCTACCCCTAGTATATGTTTGGCACAATGGTTCATATAAAATGTTTTTATATCTTTGGTTGAGTAGGGTAGGGATTGTGTTCAAAATCACAGTCCCTACCTTAATAATATGATTTATAGATCTACGTTCTGGGAACGTTTAGCCCATGAGAGGATATTGATGGTACAGTTGATATAACCTTCTGCTGTATCATCGGGATCTTCACCTGGCTCTGGAATTACCGGATCGCCAGGACCACTAATTGAGTTGATATTTATTTCATACCAGTTGTTACGAACTACACCATAGCGGCCTAAATGTTTCAATGTATAGTCGTTGGCCGATGCAATACCTGAAGTAGGTATACCTACACCCTCACCATCCTGGAAGTGACGGATTAATGAAGAATAGTAATAATTGTCTCCATTCTTGTAATAAGAAATTCTACTGCCTACTACTGCTTTTACGGCATTCTGCTGATCAGTAAGCTTAGCGTCGGTTGCTGTAAATGTAAATACGTTAGTAATATCTGTGTAGGTTCCTGATGCCAAGCTAGTTTGTAAGCTTAATCCTGTACCGTTAAATTTATAGCTTTCGGTAGTGATGAGTTTATCAGCTTCGGTCATGACATAGGTGACAAAAGCATCTGTACCACCACTTGTTGAACCTCCGCCAATCGCTGCTTCAGGATATTTTGTTGAACTTGTTCCGCAAATAAAGAAGCTTTTGGCAGAAGCTTGAGTTTCACCCTGAAATTTCGTTAAGTAACTGGTCTTGATCAGGACTCCGGTAGTGCGGTTCTGGATCTGTTGGTCATAGTTCATCGTGTTTTCAAGGCAATAGCAAGCATTGGAAGTTGTAGAAGTTGAAAGTCCGTTCCAAGCTGCAGGAGCATTCGTACCAGAATAGGTCGTAAAGTCTGTAGTTGGTTCAGCTGAAATATAATTACAATCTTCAGCCCAGTAAATACGATAATAATCACCCTCACCGCTAACGCCAAATGAAGCCTTGATTCCTCTTGTTCCAGCAAAACGTGCAGGAGAATTTTCACTATCTGATGCCAGCCATCCATCATCTGTTGCTTTAAATCCGCTTACGTCACGCACAAGTTTGGTAGAATTGTTGGTAACATTCAGACACCAGCCGGTTATCTGTACTTGATCTCCGCTGTTTCCGTCACCTGAAACATTTATTGTTTCCGCATTACCAGGTGTAGTTAACGTTACTTTAGCTACCACTCTTTCTACATAAATTTTGGCAACATTACCCGCTGTAGCTTGAGCTTTCGTATCATAAACTGTAACAGGTACCAACGTATATGCTTTTGCGCTACCAATAGTTCCAGCAACTCCTGCTTTGTCAGACAGTGGAGCATTGGTCATGGTAAATTGGTTTCGTCGCGGATTTTCATCACTGCCACCGGTAAATTGATAAACAAATTGCTGGTAGGTTGTGGAAGTTGTGAATGTAATTTTATTCTGTAAATCAGCAAGTGTACTTGTAGACGTCAAATCCGTCCCATTTACTGTTAAATTGCCATTGTTTGCAGATACTGTATTATTATTATTTAAGATTGCAAGCACATAGAGTTGTTCTCCATCGCTTACCTTAGGAGCTTCAGTAATGACCGATACTTGTTCTGTTACTTGTGGAGTTTCTGAAGAACCAGTGATTCCCAGTTCTCCTTTGGTTAATGCATAAGCCTTTACAAAAGTGGCTTGTGCTTCAGGAGTACTATTTGCTAATGACTCCGTTTTACATTTGAAGAAGGCAAGAATAGCGTTTTCTACATTGTATTTATAACCATAGAACAACCAAAACTAA
>ULVK01032049.1_pt1 | contig 15188 bp, 6 predicted proteins | sample 1959311 | NCBI WGS metagenome assembly ULVK01 (sample SAMEA4835783, study PRJEB28245) | human gut metagenome | biome: gut microbiome; material: fecal sample | place: Denmark | collected 2008 | reverse complement strand
GTCTTTCATGAAGACCATGCACAGCTTGTGGCTTCTGTAAAGCAGGATACACAGAGCCAGAAAGGTATAATGAGCATAATTCCTTCCTCAGTTTATGGAACAGAGATTTTTAATCGTGCGCAGGAATTGTTGAAGATAGATTATATTGAAACGAAGACTTATCATACGGCAGAAGAGAAGAAGGTGGTAAACAATATTGTTTCAACCAAAGAAGAAAAAATGAGATTCCTTACGGAGTTGATCAATAAATCTTATACGGAAGGAACTGCAGTTTATCTATTTAACACCTATCAGTTGACTGATGCCAATTACCAGAAAGAAATAGAATCTCTCCAGCGCAAGATGTTTGGAAATATTTTCTATAAAAGATTGAATGTGTCCTTATCCGATTCGTTGGCGGTGAAAGTGCTTACAGCGAACAGTACACAGCTGGCCACTATGTTTGGCGGTTCGGAGGAATTCCGTTTCTTCGATTCTGCTGGAAAGTTTATAGGTGAGAATTTAAGTGTATCTACAGAGATTCTAGAAAAATGTAAGTCGTATTGTACGGGAGATAAACTGGAAGAGGACCTTTCTGCACCTCCTACCGGTTATAAGTTTGGTACAATCATTACCTCGGTAGCTGCCTTGTTCCGTGGCAATAAATTGATCGCTAAGTACAATGGTGAAGATTATCATTCTGTGTCGGATGCACTTGCTGCTAAGATATTTGATAATACCCGCAATTTTGCAAAAGCATCGTTCAAGGCAGTCATGAAATCTTTGTCTTATAATGAGCGACAGGAAATTGTGGACATTCTGAAAGAGGATTGTCAGTATAAGAAGATCACCGGAGATAATGCTCCATCTTATAATTTAAATGATTTTGAGTTGGTGGACTGCATCCGTACACTTTCCAAACGAATGATGGATAAGGTGAAGGATCGAATCATGGGCGATGATGAAATGGAGCAGTTGTTTAAGCGCTCTGTTCAAGCACGTAATGTATTTATCCAATATACAGCAGCTGTAACAGATGTAAGTTATATAGCTACTGCACGGACATTCCTTCAGGAAGCAGATGATTATATCAAGGCGGTAGAGCAGGTACAAAAGGATTTAAAGTTCATAGATAATGAATTTAAAGCTATTGAAGAGGAACGTGCTTTCATTCAAAATGTGGCGGAAGAATTTGACAAGACAGGGAATGACATGAACTTGATTCGTGGCAAAAAAGAACAATTTGAAGAAGCGCGGGAAAAGGACTTGGTGGCCAATGCTCCATTAATGAAAAAACTGACTCAGGACATTAAAGATATTTATTACGAGGTAATGAAGCATAAGGCTGAATTATTGAGTGAAGAAGTTATAGCATTATTTACAAAAACAGAAGAACTGAAGCAGCAAATAAATCAATATCCTAAAGATTGGAATTTCAGACTCTATCACAAAATAGATGACCTGGAAAAATCGTGGAAGCAATATGTAACTGTTAAAATAAGTTTGGATAAGTGGAGTGTGAAATGTAGTAATACAGGCATGTTGTTGCGCGATATTGAGTATAAGATTACGAATTTAGGTATTGTTAGTCAGGAAGTAAGTTTGTGGGATACAGAGATTGTAACTCAAGATCCTACTCCGAAAAAGTCTGATATTTCTGAGCAACCCAATGGCCCGACTTCTGAAGATAAGCCGATGCCGAAACCTCAACCAATACATCGCAATATGAAAGCAAAGTTGCCGAGAGGTGTTGTTTCAGTGGGCGAATACAGGTCTTGGCTGAAACAGCAGTTGGCTATGTTGAATATGTTTGGTGAAGATGATATTTTGAATTTTGATAATTAAGAATGAAAGATAGTAATAAAGAATAGATATGAAATTAATCGATCATGTACTCCATATACGTAGCCTGATACAACAGGCCATTGATAACCGTTTCTCCCGCTTGGGACTGGAAGCAGCGGAAGAAAAAGAGCTTCCGGAAAATGCTTCAACTGGCAACAGAGAGAAGAGAAACAAGTTGGAATCCATTATTGAAACGCATAAGCAGGCGTTAGGTAATGACTATGCGAAAGCGAGAAAAGAGACCATCAATGAATGTACCTTCACGCTCTTCAATCGTCTGGCAGCTCTGAAGGTGATGGAAGACAGAGAACTTTTCCCAGAAGTAATCCGTCGTCGTGTGGAGCATGGAAACCTTTCGTATGCGCATAAACAATGGCTGGAAGAACATACGGAAGAACGAAATGCGGAACGTATGGGCTTGAAGCATTTTCTGCAAGATAAATTTCAGGAACTTTCCGATAGTTATAAGATTCCTTTGTATAGTCCGGATTATGCATACGCAATGCTGCCTACAGCTGATGAATTGTTTGAAATTATTACAGCTTTTAATGAGATCGAACAAGATGCGGATTGCGGTGCAGATATTTGGAAAGGCGATGATATATTGGGTTGGATGTATGAAAACTTTAATTCGATTGAGAAATCTGAATTGAAGAATTCAGAAGATAAAATTGAATACGAAAAAGTTTCCTTACAAAGTCAGTTTTATACTCCTCAATGGGTTGTCAAGTTTTTGGTAGATAATACGTTGGGTAAGATGTATTTGGAAATGTATCCGGAAAGTAATTTTATTTATGATGAAAATGGTAAGGTGAAATATTTAATTGCCAATGCGCCTGCATCACAAATGCGTCATCCAAAGAAACTAGAAGAAATCAAGTTGATAGATCCAGCTTGCGGTAGCGGAAACTTTTTGATTTATGCGTTTTCACTATTTTATGATTTATATTTGAATCAGATAGATCAGTATGATGCCGATTATTCACGCAGGGATATACCGAAATTGATTGTGGAAAACAATCTGTATGGGGTAGATTTGGATGAACGAGCCGTACAGCTTACTCAGATAGCTTTGTTTATTAAGGCTATGCAACTGAAAGGACGCAGAGGAGCTATGCCTGCCTATACGCATGTAGTAAGTACACATTTTGAGCTTCCGGAATATGACAAGGTAGAGGCTGCTTTTATGTGGGGTTCAGACTGGAATGAAGCACAACAAAAGACAATCCGCTCTATTTGGGAAGATTTACGTGCTGCTTATAAATTTGGTTCTCTGATTCGTGTGGAAGAACGGTTGGATGCTTTGCTGCCGGTAAATTCTACAGATATGTTTGCTAATCAGTGGAGGGCGAATATGTTTGATTTCAAGCATCAGATGATTACAACTTTGCGCAATCAGGTTCATCAGTGGACGGGTGAAGGCAGCAATGAATATTCATTGGCAAAGGCGAACGATGCCATTACGTTTTTGGATATTCTAAGCATGAAATTTGATGTGGCAGTAGCCAATCCTCCTTATACGAAAAGTGCGGATTTTGGCGTAGAATTAAAAGAGTTTGTAGAAACCAATTATTCCAAACCTTTGAAATTTAATATTAATCTTTATGCTTGTTTTATCAAAAGATGTTGTGAACTGGCGGGGGATGATGGGAAGATTGGGATGATTCATCCTATGACTTTTATGTATATTAAAACATTTGAGGATGTTCGTAAATATATATTAGATCATACTCATATTAATTTATTTGTTGAGTATGGTCTTAGCAATTTATTTGGTGCAGTGATGGTTGATCCTGCTTTCTATGTCTTAGAAAAGGGTGTTGGCACAAAGAATAATGATTTATTATTTATTTCATTGGATCAATATACAAGGACACCTCAAGAAAAATATAAAAAGCAATATTGTTTGGAGGCATTAAATGATATTGTGACTAATTCGCAAAATAAGGATGTCTATCAACTATCTCAATCAAAGTTGAAAGGGATAAAGTCTTATCCATTTATTTATTGGATTTCGGATGAATTTAGAGAGAAGTTTGGTAGTGAAGATTTGGATTCTGTATTATATATACGACAAGGTGGTGCAACAGGTAATAACGAAAGGGTTCTACGATATTTTTGGGAAGTGCCTTTTGATGAAATATCTATTGATAAAAATAAGCCTAAACCGTATGTCTTTTATCCAAAAGGTGGCCCATTTAGTAAATGGTATGGTAATAATTGGATTGTTATAAAATATAATGATCCAGATGTTTATACATATTTAAAAACTCATGGAAATAAACTGCCTAGTGAAGCTTTTTATTTGAAAGAGGGTGTAACATATTGTAGTAGTGGATCAAGAGGTTGTTCGTTTAGGTATATGCCACAGAATCAGGTTATCAGTGGGGCTGGACCAGGAATTTATCCATCCGAGAAGTTTGTGAATATATATTATTATTTGGCATTCTTAAATTCTTTACTATCTATTTATTTGTTGGATTGTTTAAATCCAACTGTAAATGTAACACAAGGAGATATTAAACGTATTCCGTTTGCAAATCCACCTTCTGATTTAGAAAAAAATGTTGCTACTTTATCAAAACAGAATGTTCAGATAAAGTCATTTCAATGTAAATATTCGATGATTGAATATAGCTTTGTTCATTCTCCTATTCAATCTGAGAATGATATAAAATCTTGTATCTTTAGTTTTTATACAGATGAAAATGGGTTAAATACATTAATATTGTTAAATGAGTCATATATAAATTTCTGTATATTTAAAGTATATAGTTTATCGAAACATGATCAACAATTGATTTTAGATAAAGAGGGGTACCCAGTTGGCGATTACAGTGTTTCTTCACAAGCTAAAGCAGCCTACAAAGAATGGCTATCAACCAATACGAAATTCCCAGCTTCCCCAGAAGTTCTGGAGCATATTGACTCTTTAGAGATAAACGAAGATCAATCGCATATTGATGACTTTGAATCACTCTATCAGAATAACAACGGATGGGAAGAATTCTGCATCAAGCATAAGATGAATCCGATAGAAGTATGGTATCAGTTTAAAAATGCCGGCATATTGCCGCCACAACGTACACAGGTACTGGCTTTTGAACTGATAACAGACGTAATCCGTAGTGTATTGGCAAAAGATGACGATGGGGTAATTCCACTGACGGAACGTATGGGTGAAGAACAGTTGGCCGGTCGTATAGAACAGGAATTGGTGGAGCGCGGATATAATTCGGCGCAGATTTCACAGATTATTCAATTGCTTGGAACACCATTGGACAAGTACTTGCAGGATAAGTTCTTCAAACAGCTGAGCGATCATCTGAATCTCTTTATGTATCTGCCAAAGACTCCGTTTATCTGGCATTTGACAAGTGGTCCGCACCATGCCATAGAACTGTATATCAGTATCTATAAATGGAGTCGTGATACCGTGTTCCGCATCAAGAGTGTCTATATAGCCAATAGGGAAACTGCCTTGAACGACCGTCTTTCGGGTATAGATGTTAGCACTGCCAATGGTCAGCTTGAAGCAGCAGAACTGAAAGAGCAGCTGAAAGAACTGAAAGTGTTTGCGGAAAAGATAGATGAACTGTTGGCAAGCGGTTATGATCCTAAATTGGATGACGGTGTGGGCAAGAACATTGCTCCGTTGCAGAAAGCAGGTTTGTTGAGCTATGAGGTGCTGAATGCCGGACAGCTCAAAAAATATCTGAATGCGGACTGGTGATAGGATAACTAAAAAGAAAAAGTATGAAGGAGAATTCACTATACGATAAAAAGTCTCTCCGTGAGATTACGGGAAAGAGTGCAGACTGGAACGAAGTGGCGAAAGACTGTGTGGCTTTCAGTAATGCTCAGGGGGGTGTGATAGACTATGGCATAGAAGATGATGCGGATGCACCACCGGCAGATCAGAAGGTCTCAGAAGATATTGCCATTAATTTGGAGAACAAAATCAGTGGTAAGACGCTGAATGTATCTGCCCATGCTGAAATCCTGACACATGATAACGGCGGGCAGTATATCCGTTTGCATATAGCCCGTGGTACTTCTTCGGCGTCTACTACATCCGGTAAATATTTCATACGAGTAAGCGACAATAGTGTCCCGCTTACGGGGGATGACATAACCCGCCTTTCAGCAGAAAAAGGGTATTATCGTTGGGAGGATGAGGAAAGCAAATGGAGCTGGAAAGATGCCGATAAAGAAAAACTGACAGCTTTGCTTCAGTATCTGCGGACTTCAAACCGTGTGTCGGACTTTGTAAAGCAGAAAGAAGATAAGGAACTGCTGAATCATTACTTTCTGACAGTGGAAGAGTCGGACAAAATGACTAACCTGGGAGTGCTTTTTATCGGAACTCAATCGCAACGAGGCAGGTTGATGAACGCTCCTGTGGTGCAGTGTATTCAGTTTGATCAGTACGGCGATAAGGTCTGGAAATACCTGATTGATGACTTTACCAAGAATCCTCAGGAAATCATTGAAGCGATATGGAACAATGTGCCTGTTTGGAGGGAAAGCAACGAGATCAGCGACGGACTGTTCCGCAAGGAAATTCCTGCGTATGACGAAGCGGTAGTCAGAGAACTGACCTGCAATGCGTTGGTACATCGTCCTTATACGGTGAGAGGAGATATTTTTATCAATATTTACCCGGACAGAATCGAAGTGGTCAATCCCGGAGCATTGCCATTGGGAGTTACTCCGCAGAATATCCTTCATAAAACGGTAAAGAGAAATGAGCATTTTGCCAATCTGTGTTATGCCCTGCAAATGATGGAGCGTGAAGGTTCCGGATATGATAAGATGTATGAAGTGTTGCTTTCTAATGGAAAACAGATTCCGAAAGTGGAGGAAGGAGATGATTATGTGAAGGCCATAGTAGGAAGACGCATTATTAGTCAGGAAGCTATTAAGGTGATCCGCTATGCTATGCAGGTAACGGAACTCCGTCAGAAGCAAATTATCTGTTTAGGGCTGATAGCCCAGCATGAAAGCATTTCAGCGGCAGATCTGATTAAATTGCTGAACCTGAAGAATAGGAATGAGCTTTCTCCGTGGCTTGATAAATTGGTGGATGAGGGCATTGTTGAAACGTCGGGTAGAAAGAAGGGAAAGGAATATCGGGTGAATGACTCTATTTTAAGGCAGAGTGATTATAAGGGTACTACTTCACTGAAGAGAATTGAACCTTACAGACTTCGTGAACTGATTATAGAAGACTTGAAGATATATGAATGCTCAGGAGTGAAAGATATACATCAGAGAATCGGAATCGAAATTCCTTATAAGAAAGTTCTGGAACAGATTAAGACCATGCTTACTGATGGAATAATAGAGTCGGAAGGCAAAAACAGATGGATAAAATATAAGCTGAAGAAATGATGATTCTCATTTCCAAAATTGGGAATAAAAGAAGTGATAAAAAGCGATTTGGAAATGAGAAATGGAAACGATGAATTATAATTCTCTGATAATTAAACGATTAATCATTTTCAAAATTTAAAATAAAGAAAGAGATAAAATCGATTTTGAAAGAGGAAAATGAAAGAGATTAAGCTTTAAACATAGAAAATCATGATTGATAAATGGTTTCAAAACGATATAAATAAAGTATTGGCTATACATGACCGTGTGGTGGTGACAGATGCTTTAGGAGAAGGTAGATTCCTGTTGGACTATTTGCCTTCGGATGTAGTGGTTATCAATACTGGCGATAGGGAAATAGATGAGATCGAGGCGAGATATAAGGCTGAAAAGGACTGTATCGGCAAGAAGGTAGTATTCTATAGGCAGAATACGCCGGATTCCTTATGCTTTTTGTTGGAATATGCAGAGACTTATGGTTGTGTTGTGTTGGATGATATGGAGGCATATATCAGAAGGCATCTGTTTGAGGGGATAAAGGAGAATACAGAACTAGGAAAGCAGGAACTTCTGATGGCTGCCAAATTAAGTAAAGGAAAAGACTTGAACTGGTGGCATGGGGTTAGTCAGGGAATAATTAAGCCGTTGGATACAGATGGACTGGTAATAGACTTGCTACATCACCCAAAGGAGACTAAAAAGAATATGGATGGAGATGTCTGGACGATTTTTGAATCGGAAGTTTATAGTCTTATCTCAAAGCCACAGACAAAGCAACCAGTGGAAGTTTTAGCACAGGCAGTAGCCGATACGATATTTGACGGACTGATTCATAATAACATATCAGACAGACTTTTGAGAATCTATTATAAGTGTGTGGACAGTAATTCAATGAGGGAGCCCCTGTTGAATTATATCGAGAAATACAAGATCCCTCAAGGAGTGTCTGTATTGGATACCCATCCGGACCATTGCCTGATAGAGCTGGACAGACTGTATTTCAAGCAACTTAGTGCTGCATTGGAGAATAATGAATATATTATCGGATTTCAGCAATATGTTCACAATCGGACCAAGAGTAAGAAAGCAGAGGCATATAAGGCTGGATGGTTGAAGGATGTAAAAGTATTGCTTGACTTTGAGAACGGGAAACTTTATGAATTTAATACCATTTCTCAACTGGCAACTTATTATCAATCGCATTTTGTTCCATTGGATTCAGCTATAAGACATTTGTATGTGGCATGGCTTCAGGAAGAAAAATTGTTGCGTCCCTATCAGTACAGATATGAACAATATAATAAAGAATTGCTTGACCGCTGGTTTGGGCTTATAGGTGAATATAAACCAACTCAAAGAAACTTTATAGCTGATAAACTTTCCGGAAGCGGCCGGAAGGTGGTTATAGTTTGTGATGGGTTAAGGCTTGAAATAGCAGAAGCCATAGCAGACAAGCTGAAAGTAAAAGGCATAAGGAATATGGCTTTTGCAGAACTACCATCGGTAACGGAAAATGGCATGAGCTCGCTTTTTGGTTGTGCGGAAGTGGAAGACATTGCCCAAACAAGGTATAGTAACCTGAAGGCTATGATCCCCGATGTGGAGATTCTTCAACTGGAGAAACTCAACAGCGGAGTAACGGCAAATAAGTTAGTATTGATGTTCGGAGATATAGATCAAGTGGGCGAAAAGAAACAACTGGCCGGATTGAAAGATATAAATGCATACGAGGTATTTGTTTCAGAAAAAATCAACGAGCTCTTCAGTATGGGATATAGTAAGGTATATCTTACGGCTGATCATGGATTTGTGATAACTGGAATTCTGGATGAGGCAGACAAAATTCCGGTTCCAGCTGGGGATATAATTAAATCGGAGGAAAGATTTTGTTTGGCAAATGATACCTTGGACAATGAAAATATAATTGTACGGAATCAGAAGTATAAGGATAGTCAATACCAATATTATACGAAATCGGACAAACCGTTTGTTTCAAAAGGTGCATACGGTTATGCACATGGTGGATTTACTCCTCATGAATGTATTATTCCGGCTTATGAGTTTGCAAATGATAATCAGGAGTCTTTAGGAGTATCTATCGTAAACAAATCTGCTTTGCAGAATGTAACGGGAACTTATTTCACGGTTAAGCTGAAGGCCGAAAGTGTAGAGAATACGTTGTTTAAGGCAGAGAGAAAAGTGGTGATTCAGATTTATGGAAATGGGACTTTGATGAGCACGTCTTCGGTTTATAGAATGACCCCTTCATCTGTGCAGGAAGCGGAATTTGCATTGGCTGCAACGGATAATGTGAAGGTAGTGGTTGTAGATATTCAGACACAACAGCAAGTGGATTTCTGCGATGTGAAAAAATCTGTATCACGAGATTTGGATGACTTATTTTAAAAGATGGCACTATGTTGGAATTAGATAAAAAGTTATTGGATTTATTTCAAGGATATGTAGTTAGAAAAGATGTGGTTCGCTCTGTAAAAGGTGGGGCGAATGTACCGGTTTTTGTACTGGAGTACCTGCTTGCCAATTCATGCAGTACGGATGATGAACAGAAAATAGCGGAAGGAATTGAGAATGTGAAAAACGTGCTCCGTAAGCATTATGTCAATCCGGATGAGGCAAACCTGATACAAGCTAAAATAAGGGAAGAGGGTTCTTATAAGGTGATAGATAAGATTTCTGTCCGTTTAGATGCTTCTAAAGATAAATACTGGGCCGAACTGTCCAACCTGAATATTCGTGATGCCAATATCGATGACCGAATTGTAACGGAACATGAAAAGATGATGATGGGGGGAATATGGGCAATCGTAGATATTGCATACGATTCTACGCTGGCCATTGGTAGTAAATTGTATCCGTTTGTAGTATCTAAAGTTCGTCCCATCCAGTTATCGAACTTTGACATGTCCAGAATAATAAACAACAGAAAGAATTTCACCAATGAAGAGTGGTTGAACGTATTATTGCGTAGTGCTGGTTATGAACCGGAATCGGAAGGAATGACACAACGTATGAAGATGCTTCTTCTTTCACGTTTTATTCCCTTGGTAGAAGCTAACTTTAACATGGCGGAACTCGGTCCTAGAAGTTCTGGTAAATCATACGTGTTCAAGGAATTGTCGCCATATTCCATGTTGGTATCTGGTGGACAAGGTACCGCTGCCTCTCTTTTTGTGAATAACTCCAATGGTCAGATTGGAGCAATGGGTAAATGGGATGCTGTATGTTTCGACGAATCGACTGATGAGTTGTTTAAAGACCGAGAAGTGGTACCGTTGATGAAGGATTATATGGAATCCGGTTCGTTCTCAAGGGCTGGAAAATCAGGAGAAAAATCAGCTAATGCTTCTATTATCCTTAATGGTAATATTAATCAGCCTGTGGAAACTGTATTGCAGACAAGTCATTTATTTAGTCCTTTCTCCGATAAAATATCAAACGATACGGCATTTCTTGATCGTATAGGTTTCTTCTTGCCGGGATGGGAAATTATGAAATTTGCACCAGCCAATTTTACTAATCATTTTGGCTTTAGTACAGATTTCTTTAGTGAAATGCTTCATGCTTTAAGAAAGGACAATTATACGAATGCCATAGATGAGTATTTTACGCTAGGTTCACAAATGCGTCAGCGCGATACGAAACCGGTTCGCAAAACTGTTTCAGGACTTATCAAGTTACTGCATCCGGATGGAAAGTACACCAAGGAAGATGTACGTGTTTATCTGGAATGGGCAATTGAAATGCGTAGAAGGGTAAAAGAGCAGTTGAAACGTATTGGCGGAATGGAGTTTTGGGATACTAATTTCTCTTACATTGATAAAGAAACCCAAGAAGAAACTTTTGTTCCTGTGCCGGAAGAAAGAGGAAATGGGCTGATTGGTGATTCTCCATTGCCTCCTGGCACCTGTTATTCTGCTACTTCGGATGGGGATAAGGTTGCTTTGGTAAAGATAGAGGTAATCACAATGGCAGGCAATGGAAAGTTAAACATCACCGGAACGAATTCAACTGCCGTTAAAGAGGATATTAAGAATACGTATAACTATATGAGAGCGAATGAGAAGATGTTGCTTTCTCAACAACGTTCGTTTGCCAACATGGATGTGACGGTTCAGGTAACAGCTTTATTAGGTTCTACTGTACAAAGCGGAATTGGTGGAGCTGTTTTTGCTGCTATCATTTCATCTGTATTCAGCAAGAACCTGAAGCCTGCTTTAGGTATTATTGGTAATATATCTATCGGTGGAGCTATAGAACGTGCTATCAATTTCAGTGACAAGGTTTCCGTCTTGTCGGAAAACGGAGCAAAGACGGTGCTTGTGCCTATGGACAATCTGGCTGAACTTTCTACGTTGCCGACTACTATTTTAGGCAAGACTGATGTTCCTTTCTATGCCAATACACAAATGATCATTCAGAAGATGATGTTGTAAATGTATGGTTCATAATAAAAACATAAAAATCTGTATACATATATAAGAATAATTATGATTGATGATTTGTACTTGTATAGAGCTTCCGATGATTACAAGAAAGTTATTGAAGAAAGATTCGCGTTGCCTGAATATAAAAAACTATTAAAATTAAATATTCTACTACAGATAACTGGTTTACCTATAAGTGTTAGAGTCTTAAGAGAACGTGGGTTTTCTGAACTAACAGAGGAATTAGCTGAATTCACAAGTTGCACAACACGTATAATACATCAAAAGTTAGATGATGATCAGTTAATGTCAAATGTAGAACTTGAAAAGCGAATTTCATGTTTTTTAGCTCAAAGTATTGTTGAAAATATTGATGAAACGCGTCTTTTGGATATATGTTTGGGAGCATCTTGTGCAAAGTGGACGAAAAGAAGGGTAGAAGCTCAGTTGATGACATATAATGATACGTTTTATAACGTGATAGATTTTCTAAAAAAATTGAAGGATTATGATATTAAGTATTATACAACCTTTAAAGGTAAAGGTTGTATAATTACAGATTTATATATTAATAGTAGATTATATATTTCTTTAAAGCTTTCTATCGGTGCTGTAACTATATCTATTGTTTCAACTCAATACGATTTGCCATTTTGGGAAGTAATTATACACCATGATAGTAAAATCGATCTATATAATAATAGGTTGAAAAAATCATTTAAGAATGTTTTAAGAGAGAACTTATTATCTATTCTTTTTTATACACCAAATAAAAAAGAAGAAATACAGCGGATAATTGTAAATGACATAAATTCGATTTTTGATATAAATATTTTGCCTGATGATGTATGTTATGATTGGAGTAAAGATTGTTATTTTTTGAGGCAAAATATAGAAACAGAAATAACTGATCCTTTCTTGGTTAAAGATGAAATAGATAAAGAAGTAGTAAAATATACTTCTTTTCAAACTTTATTAGCTACTCTTATATCAGGTAAGATGAGAATCAACTCTATTGTAGGAATGAATGATAAAACGGAAACAAATTTCATGATAGATATTATTAAAAACTTTAGGGAGTCAATAGAGAAAGAAGGAGATGAATATATATTAGCAAATAGAAAATTTATTACTTCTTTTTCCGGGAAGAAGGATGATTTAAATATGTGGAGATTGTATGGTGATAATGCAAGAGGAGTTTGTCTTGTTTTCTCACTTAAGTCTCAACAAGATAGTTCTTTGAGAAAAATTAAATATGTGGCAGAAGAAGATGAGTTGATTTTAAAAATTAACCGACTTATGATATCTCTTAAAAAGAAAAATATAAATTTCTGTTTTAATAAGATGCTCAGTAATCTGCATTTTATTAAACATAAAGATTACGTGGATGAGGATGAATACCGTTATTATTTGGAGAGCGATAAACCTGCTGGCTGGTACATAAATAATGATAATAATGTTATGACTCCTTATGTAGAGAAAAATTTGTTTGGAAATGGTGTTAATTCATTCCCATTTCAATTAAAGTCTATCATCCTTGGTCCAGCTATGGTAGCACAAGATGTTAATTTTTTTCAGGTAAAAACATTGTTAAATGTGAATCATATTTTATTAGTTAAAGTTGAAAAAAGTAAAATAAGTAGTTATAGATAAATGGTAGTGTAAAATAAACTATGTCATGCATTATCTGTCTTCAGAAGAATAATCGGTTGGGGAACAGCCAGCGTTAAGGAGTGGTCCACCCTCCCGACGAGTATAAAATTACAATAATTTAAACCGGTCTACAAACTTTATGGCGAGTTGTTGTGGGATTGTGCCCCAATTAACCAATGGTATGGTTCACTTTTTCCGTATGTTGCAGTATGCAAGATAAACCAGTTTTTGGGAAGGCCGTATCCGATGGGACACGCCCTTATTTTTTGTAATCTTGCAGATCTAGCCGTAATATTATTCAACGTATTATATAAGCTTACGGATAGCTGGAGTATACTGGGAGTATCCGGAAAAACCGGATAGTTCATATGAATATATTATGACTTAATTCCCTTTTAAGTTTATTCTTATTATTGAACGAATAGCTGATAACCAATTATTTAATCTTAAACAACCCGCTATCCGAATCATAATTATCCATTTTCTTTCGGATAGAAGCCTTTTTCTTGCCAGCGCTGAAGTTCCATGAAATACTCAAGGCAAGTGCATGATCTTTTCGTTTTGAATGGAAATCCGTTTTGTGGTAGACGATACTTCCCGGTATAGTTTCATTTGAATATTTATCTTTTATGAAAGGAAAGAAACACTGAAGGCCGAAATTTACTTTTTTATATGTATAACCTAAATTGATGTATGAAACCTTTTCAATTCCCGTTTTATACAATCCTGATAGAAACGTACCTCCAAATTTCTGAAGAATATCCAGTGAGAAGTTTTTGTAGGATGCTGAGAGATATACAGAAACAGGATGCGACCAGTAACTGAACGAACTGATCTCTTTGGAAGGTTGGAATACTTGCTGAGATACTCCAATGCTTCCTCCTATTCGCAGAAAATCCCATGGCGTATAATTGATATTAAACTCGCCGCCTCGACGTATATCTTTTTCTGCATTGGCAGTTTGATATAATACGCAGTTATCGCCATATTGGTACGAATCGAATAAGCTGTTGCTGGTATAATCATAAAACAGATTGGCAGACAGTGAGAATTTCTTTAAATATAAATCATAGCTTAGTCCCCATGATTGCAAGTGAGAATTCTCCAGATCATGGTTACCTGTCTGATAGAAATTATTCATTATCAGAATACGCGCGTCAGACATTTGTAGCATATCTGGCATTTGGGTGCTTGAATGATATGTGAGGCGTATGCTATTGGACTCGTTGATATTATAACCTGCCATCAGCATGGGGGTAAAGGTAAAATTGTGAAATCCGTTTTCTTCCGATTGTGTATCATAGTTTACTCCTAAGCTGACGCGATACATGAATGGTTTGAATTTTCCGCTTATTTCTCCATAGGCATAATGCTTTTGAGTATTTATGTTTTCTTTCTGTAGATTTTCTGAAAGCGAATTGCTCAGCTCATTTGTCAGATAATTTAAATGAGCACGATATCCGACAGATAAGTTTGCTTTGGCAAATCTATGCTTGTAAGCAAATTCACCGATCAATGTTTTCTTTTGGTTATTGATGAGCATCATATCGTCAAAACCGGTACTGCCACTTTCTGCGGAATGAGTATTTTGCTCGTTATCAAAATAGCTTCCTACCAGATTGAATAATATTGAATTGTTTTTAGGCAGTGTTTTGGAAAAGTAAATATCTACAGTAGGAACCAAGCTTTTGGTATAATCATTCAAGTTGCCGGTTCGCTTTTCCTGAAGTTCGTTTTGTGCAAATGCAATCGTTTTGTTTGCATTCAGTTTCCCGTTAGACGTATTTGTAAAGGCTTTGATTTGAAAATCGTAATTCTTTTCCTTACTGATAGAATATGTGAACCCTATATTAACGTGAATTCGACGAATTCAAAACAAAGCAAGCTGTG
>ULVK01005719.1_pt1 | contig 15669 bp, 29 predicted proteins | sample 1959311 | NCBI WGS metagenome assembly ULVK01 (sample SAMEA4835783, study PRJEB28245) | human gut metagenome | biome: gut microbiome; material: fecal sample | place: Denmark | collected 2008 | reverse complement strand
ACGCAGCCGTCCTCGTTTGCGTCCTCTGCGGTTGGCTTCCTCTCTGCCGTTCTGATCCATTCCGGCCAGCGCGGCGGGAATGCGCATTCAAGGAGTTTTGCACGAGCTTCTTTCATGTCGGCAGCATTCTGACGTTCTTTTTCATTCATGGCTTACTCACCCCATAGGAATAAATCTGTTTTCGCATTGGACGTTGTTGCAAAAGCGCTCGGTGCCAATGACTTTCAAAGGTTTCCCGCAGAGCGGGCAAAACTTGGGCGTGCCGTGTTTCCGGTATGGGCTTTCTTCCCCGCCGTACATGACCCGTGTTAATGTGCACGCAAAAGAACCGGGTTCAGCTGCCAGAGGGCACCGAAAACGTACCCCGCAAGAACTGCAATCCATTTTTGTTTACCTCCTGTTTACCACTCCGCCGGGATATCCTCATGATCCGCCGGGGCAAAATCCTCGCTGTAGTTTTCGGACGGATCAGGCGCAGGCTGCCACTCATGATACTGCGGTTGCCACCACATGGACACTCTGCCGGTTGCGCCCTCGCGGTTTTTCGGGATGCGAAGGCTAACGTCAAAGTAATCATTCGGGCCCTGCAGCTGACGCTCTCCGTCCACTTGGCTCTCGATGAAAACAACGGCGTCCGCGTCCTGCTCGATGGTGCCGGATCCGCGAAGATCTCCCAGTGATGCCTTTTTGGTGCCACCGTTGCGATCCGTTACGCGGTTCAGCTGCACAAGCTCCACAATGGTGGTGCCGGTCTCCATGGCAAGCTCTTTCAGGCTTCTGGTAACGTCCGCAAGACGCTCCTGCTCCTTGCGCCCCTGCTGGGTGTCGGAGATCAGACCGATGTGATCCACAAAGACCACACGCGGGCGGTATTTCATGACCCGGGCGCGGATATCGTCCACGGTCATCCGGGTGCCATCATCGTAGATCATGCCGGTGTGCCCCTTGATGAGGGCAAAAGCGTTGTTCAGGCTCTCCCGCTCCTCCTCGGTCAGCTTGCGGTCACGCAGCCGGGTGGAGTTTATGCGGGTCAGCTTGGACATAGTGCGCAGCATCAGCTTGCGCCTGTCCTCCTCCATGGTCAGGTAATACACTTGGCAGCTGTTACTCAGGCGCAGAGCCAGAGCGAGAGCCAGATCTGTCTTGCCGTGCCCGGGACGGCCAGCAATGACGGTAACCATCTTCTCGCCGAACAGACCCAGCTCATCCAGTTCACGCCATGCCATCCTGACGCTGGTGTCCGGCTGCTGCAGCCATTGGAGCGTCTCGTCCCAGACCTCGGCAAACTCCTTGACGTTCGCGTCCACCGATTCCCGCCGCAGGTAATCCTGTTCTTTCAGCGCCTCGCTCAGATCCCGGCAGATGGTGTCAGAGTCCGCAGGGTTCATGGAGATCTTGGCGGCAAGCTCCAGCAGCAGACGCTTGCGGTAGTCCTCCATCACCAGCGCCTCATAGTCCTGCACATGGCTGATGGTGGGCACGGTCTCTGCTGCCAGCACGATCAGAGGCCGGAAGTCAGCGCCCAGCATCCGCTCCAGTATCACGGCATCCACGTTATGGCCAGTATCCAGCTGCAGCTTGATGGCTGCGAACAACTGCCGGTATGGCCCTTCCTCGAACATGGCCGGGGTCAGACGCTGCACGGTATCCTTGCACGCCGCCGGGTCTAAGATCGCAGCGCCGATCACGGCAAGCTGATGCTGCTGCACAGTGGAGATCTTGTTGTTTGTCACGCTCCTACACCCCCCAGCAGGTCTGCGAGGGTCGTGTCTTTGGTGATCTTGCGGGGCTTATCCGGTGCAGGCTGCGTGATATGTACCGCCGCCGGGGCCTTGTCCACAAAATCCTTGACCGCAAACACGCCCGTCCATCCGTTTTCAACGCTCTGGTTCAGCATCGCGATGGCGTACCCGGCACGATCCTTCACGCCCGCTTCATCCACAAGCCGCTTGATGGACTTGCAGATCTTCTTTGCAACCAGAGGGCTCCACAGCTTTTTCTTGTCCTTCTTGGCAAGCGCCTGCCGGTGCTGGTCAAAATCCATCAGAGCGTCATACAGCCCGCCGGGTGCACCACGGGAAAACTCGTCAAATACCTCGGCAACGGTCAGGCTGCTCGGCTCCTCCCGCGCCTCTGCGCGGGGTTTATTATTATTAGCTTTCTCTTTTTCTTTCTTGGGTGCACTTTCTGCACCGGTAGAGGTGCACTTTTTGCACCCATCCGGGTGCACATTGTTCACTGGTGCATTTTCTGCACTAGTGCACTTTTTGCACCCATCAGACGCAGACGAACACTCTGCCGGGCGAAGCGCTGCATACCGGTTTGTGGGTCTGCCGTTTACTGTCTCAGACCACTTGCGGATCAGACCGTCCTTTTCCAGCTCGCCCAGAAGGTTCAGCACGGCACGCTTGCTCAGCTTGAAGTATTCCACGATGTAACTGACAGAGCCATAGAAACAAGACTGATCGTCTTGAGAGAAGCCCCAGATCAGGGCATAGATCAGGAGCTTGTTGCCGTTGAGGTTGTAGTCCGTCACCATCCACGGCTGCACAACAACATATCCGTCTTTTCTCATCCCGTTAGTCCTCCATTAAAACGGCAGGTCATCGCTGTCATCGATCACGGAAAAGTCATCCACGCCGCCGTAGTTTGCAGGCGGGTCTGCTTTCGGCCAGGCATCAGAGCGCGGGGCAGCCTCGCCGCCCTCGTCCACCGGCTTGCTGGTGCCCTTGGAGCCCGCAAAGTTGATATTGTCGGCCACCACTGCAACAGATGTGCGGTTTGCGCCGGTCTTATCCTGATAATTGTTGGTCTGGAGACGGCCATTGATGGCAACCAGACTGCCCTTCTGGAAGTAGCGGCACACAAACTCAGCCTGCTGCCGCCATGCCACGATATCCACAAAATCAGCCTGACGCTGCTCGCCCTGCCGGGCAAAGTTACGGTCACAGGCAATGCGGAACTTGCAGACATTCACCCCCGCCGGGGTGGTGCGAAGTTCAGGATCCGCCACAAGGTGGCCCATAATTGCGATAACATTAAGCATTGATATAGTCCTTTCCAACGGCGGCCATCCATGCAGCGTGTGCGCCGGGGCCGTTCTTCTCCTCATATTTCGCCTGCGCAACGGCTTTCAGGGTCTGGGCGCAGGTGGCGTTATAGTGCGGGCTCATGCCCGGCTCGTTGTGGTGCTGGTGGCACAGCCAGACCTTGAGGCCGTGCCGCTCAGAGAAGCTGCGCAGCGGCCCATTGAGGACGTGATGCTCCTCCAGCCCGCGCGTGGTCTTTACCGCATACCAGCGGCGGCAGATGTAACACTCCTTTTCTGCCTGAATGATGCTTTTAGACAAGCGGCACCCCATCCTTTTGCGTGCTCTCATAAGCCTCGCGGTAAGAGTGCACATTATCGACCTGATACTTCTGGCCGTTGACAAGTTTAATGGTGAACCCATCAATGAAGCCATACCGCCGGGCGGCGTTGATACACTGCGCCAAGCCCCGTGCGGTGTTCCGGTTGACTCTGTGAGCCATCAGCAGCTTGCAAAAGCGCTTGCGGGTCATTTTCTTGGTCATCTGTCAAGACTCCTTTCCAATAGCGCCCTGGCCTCTCTGAATCCTGGCATACATTTTGTCGTAAGGGTACAGCGTGGCCTCCGTAAAGCACTCGGCTTTTTCGTTGTAGACCATCAGGATGCCCTTGTGCCCCTCAGAGTAGTGGCGCAGTTCGATGATGGTACGGACAGCCTGCCGGATATCGCGAGCCTGTGATTTGTGCTGCGAGATCATCAGCTTTTCAAAGCGTTTGCGTTTCATGGTTCACTCCATTCCTGCCAATAAGCAGTTACAACGGGGTCATTAACCCCCATCTCAGCAAGGCGGTCAAAGATCCCGTCTATCAAATTTTTCATTTCGCCGGTGGTAAAGGTGGAGCTGCCTTGCGTGCACTTGACTGTGCAGCGGTTGTTATCCAGTATCTCCACCAGATGGACAAGGCGATAACAGCCGCGCAGGATATCCAGAGCGCCCGCCGGGACTTCCAGATAATCCACCTTGGCACCGTACTTCTCCAGCATCTCCAGATAGCAGTCCTCCGGGGTGACGCCGCCGGTGCGCCCGCCGTTGTAGTGGTCTGCCATGATGGTGAGCAGCGCCCACATAAGGCTGTTCTGTGCCGTGCTGCGGGCTTTGTTCACCGGCTCCACCGTCAGGGTGATGTGCAGGGGCTGACCGTGTGCCAGTTCATCCAGACGCTGGTAGATCTGTTTCTCCACAAATTCCCCTGCGTTTTCCACTTCCAGCTTGCCGGTCTGCGGATAATACACCACCGGCAGGCGGCCAATCACTCTGCTTGCCATACCACTTTACGCTCTCCCTGCAGCAGCTGCACACCGATGATGTGCCCATCCTCAGCCCGCAGCAGCTTGTCCACGGTCAGAGCGCTGTGCAGCCGGTAGCCTGCCACCGTGGGCGGGTCGTTGGGGTTCTTTGCCCGCTTGTGCACCGGGTCAATGGCAACCTGATCGGCGGCAAAGGTCAGGGAAGGCAGCGCCATCACATCAGCACCGGCACCCCAGAGGGCGCAAGCCGCCAGAAAGCTGCCGTTTTCCTTCCACTTGTCGGGGTTAGAGATCTGCAGCTTGCCCGCCGGGGCAGCCGCGTCCTTGATGGCGAAGTTGTTCATCAGCGGGTGATACACGCCCACGCCGCACCAGAGGCGGCCATCTGCGAAGTAGTAGCGCCGCGTCCAGCCCAGCGTGCCAAACGTTTCATCCATCATGCACCAGACGGCAGCGGGGTCAGGCAGCAGCCGGACGCGCACGGCATCTGCGCTGCACTCGCAAATGACCACCTGCACCTCCTGCGGGGCTGTCTGGCGGGGTTTGGGGGCAAACAGGGGAAACTGCACCACCTGCGCCGCCGGGCGCTCCTGTACGCTCTGAACGGGCTTTCTGCGGGTGGTGCTTTTCGCATTACTTTTTGCGGTTGTAGACATTCTGCAAACGCTCTCCTTTCTCGTTGTAGGATCTCGGATCAGCCAGTGGATGCTGCCAGCCATACTGCAGGGCACCCTGCGCGGCTGCACGCTGCTGCGGCTTGACGCTCCACAGCTCATTCATTTCTTCTGCGGTGACATTGACGGCGGTGCGGGTGTATCCGGTGCAGGGCACCATGCAGACCACCACGCCGTCTGCCGAGGTGGCATATACCACAGGCGGCATCAGCTTGCGGATCTCGCACAGCAGGCTTGCCTGCTTGGCCGGTGTGGTGGCTTTAGGCCACAGCCAATCCTCGTCTAGTAACCATGTAAGCTTGCCGTCAACAAGGACGTTCTGCGCCTTTTTCCATACACATTTGCGGATCATGCGCCGTACTGCGGCAGGCGTTTTCCCGTGGATCTCTGCCCACTCCTCAACGGTGACCATTCTTCCCATGGGATCATCTCCTTTCTGTGTCTTGATACACTGGGAGTGGCTCTTGTTTTACCTCCTGCCACCAGTGGAGGGCGCTGGTTATGCCAGATTGATGCTCAAAATTTTGTCATCGCCCTGAATGTACCAAAGGTGCATTGAGCAATACCACAAAAGCATCTCGCAGACACAGTGGAAAGCTGTGCCGATGTGACGGCCTGCTATCGGCTGCGAGATGTCAGATATAAGTAAATCAGCGGCAACGTTCTCCTCTACCGGGAGGACGATGGTGCCCGTTGTGGGCTCCTCGTCAAAATCAAAATCTTTCTTGTGGTATGTGTAAGTAATACGGATATCTTTCATTTGACTCACCTCTCAGCGGTTGCTGTTGTGGTACATCAGGGCAACATAGAGCAGATCCAGACCGAGAACCACATAGATCAGTATTTTCATGGGTACGCCTCCAGACGTGTGATCTGATAGATCGAGTTATACAGGTAGTGTCTGCCGCCGCGCAGATATTCCAGATTGTTCAGCAGCATCTCCAGATGGTACAGGGCAGGCGGCGGGTTGCTGCCCTTGAGGTGGTAGTGCAGCCAATGGATCAGCTCGCCCAGCTGCGGGTCATTCAGGCGCAGCACTGTGGAGGCCTGAAACTTGTGCCCATGACCATCCACGGCGTAGTACAGGATACCGGCATATTGCAGCTGATCCAGATCTGTGCTATACTCTGGTGGGAGAAAATTGTTCATGTTCTCTTTGAGCTTGTCCGTGTGGCCGCACGGGCAGGCTCTTTCTTTTTGCCCGGTCATAAGCCCATCAGCTTGGAGAGAAAAGTTGCCTCCTTGCTGGTAAGCTTGCTTTTGTGGTCGCTGGCCTTGTCCTCGTAGGCGGAAATGATGACAGCCTTCATATCATCGGCGAAACAGTCCGCAGCCTCGCGCACCTTTTTGTCCGGCAAGTTCGGGATGAGACAATCAACCACCGTTTCAGCAGTTGCCAGCGTGAGCAGAAGAAGCCGGTCGATCTTCTTGCCTTTCCCGATATAGCTGACAGATACGGTGTCCTCATGCTCTTCAATGATAATTTTCATAAAATACCTTCCTTTTCCAGTTCCTCCCGCCGTACCTTCTGCACATGGTAGATGTACAACCGGGGCGGGCCCTTTCTTGTTTTTGAGTGAGTAACTGCGGAGTAAAGGCTGTTTTTGTTGACATATCCCATCTGCCGGACGATCATGTCAGCAGTACCGCAGGCCACGATCTCGTCCGTTTTGGCGTTGTAGACCGTGTACCACGATATCCAGTCTTTTCCGCTCACGCGCCCCGCCGTGGCTCTTCACCGTTCAGTACCCAGCGCAGGCGGCAGATCACATCATCGGTTTTCACCTCGGTATTTCCGTTTTCAGCTGTGCCGGTGTACCATCCGATGGACTGCAGCAGCCGATCCCGCAAAGCGCGCAGCTCTTTCAGGTCGTCCATGTTACCCTGCCTTTCTCTCGTTGGAGGCCTTGACGGTGGTCTGCTGCTTCTGGGCGCTGTGCTCATAGTGCTTGCTGTCGGAAAGCATCACGGCAACGCTGAAGATCAGACCGCCGCCCAGCGCGAGCAGGATCCACGGCGCAGCCTTGACCGCCGCAGCCGCTTCCCAGCCACCCCGCATGACCAGCAGGTGCACAATGCCCATGTTCAGCCAGATCAGCACCCGACCTGCACCCACGCCTGCCAGAAAAGCCACGCTGCAAATTTTAAGATACCGCTTCATTGTCCTTGCCCTCCTCAGTTTCCACGCGATCCAGCAGATCGGCGGCGTTGGTCATTACCCGGATCAACCACGTTTCGGGGTCTGCGCTGTTTGCGGCCAGAGCAGCCACCAGCGCAATACAAAGGTTTGTTGCATCTATGCCGATGCAGGTTGTTTCAACCTCCGGGTTTCCATCGTCACCATACTGCACACGCAGATACGGCTTGACCTTGCCGGTCAGGCTTCCCTCATCGCTGGCTGTGATCTTCATGCTGCACCATCCTTTTCTTTCACGCCGATCCGCTCCGCGTCCTCCGGCTTTGCCACCGGGCTGCGCTCTGCTGCCCACTTGGCCAGCAATGCCGGATAGATCAGATACACGTCCTGCCCACCGGGGGCGGGTGCCTTGATGTAATCGCCAAACGGGAAAACCCGCTGCTGCAGCCCCAGCTGCAGGGTGTCCTTGCCGATGGAAAAACCCACGTCCCGCAGATAATCCACGGCCACCTGCGGCCTTACAAATGCTTTCATGCTGTCCTCCTTAGTCCGGGCTAAAGGTCTGGCACCGGTCATCCTTGCTGTTTTTGAAATCTTCCAGCGCTTTGATTTCCTCCGGGGTGAGGCCGGTGTCCTCGTACTGGCCGAGGCGCTGCACCAACTCGTCCTTTTTGGCGGTGCTCCAATAGCCGCTCTTGATGCCGCTGCACCGCGGGGCTGTCAGTCTTTCCATGCGTCATCCTCCATGTCAATGCCAAACTCCTCGCAGATGGTCTTTGCCACCGGCTTGGTAAAGCCGATCAGATCGCCGCCCACATCTGCGCAGAGAAAAGCGTCACCTACGATCTTGTCACAGTCCTGATGGAGATACAGCCAAGTGGCTTTATCGTTGCGCTTGGCATCGAACAGCTTGGCGTCCTCGCCAACGACCAGCCGGCTCCCGTGCCCACTCCGGTTCGAGGCTGCTGCTCAACGTTTCGATATAGCCGTCAACCAGCGTCTCCATCTCGCCCAGCGTCAGGCTGCCGTCACGTCCGCAGGGGATTAGCCGCCCCTGCGTGCCAACGGGCATATAGATCATGTAGCGTTTCATGCCTTTACGTCCGCCTCCTTTCGATCCACGCGCCGATGCGCTCATAGAGGGCAATCATGCGCTTGCAGTGGGCAATGCGTGCCCGGCAATACGCAACCTTGACCTTGCAGGCAAGGATCTCAATGTCATCGCGCACAAGGCGCGCAGCTGCTGCGATACGCTGCACTGATATCCACCTCCTCCTGACTGGCAATAATCTCGATGGTCTTTTCCAGATCATCCAGATCGGCGCACAGCCTGCCGCACACATCGTCATAATTGACCTGCTCGCCCTTGATGGCGGCGGTGCCGGTTGCGCTGTTGATCTCCTGTGCGTGCTGGATGATGCCAACAGCCGCCATCAGGAGATTTTTAGTTGATGCTTTCACGGTACGCTCCTTTTGTGTCTAGCATACTAGACAATTATGCTAAAAAAATATCGCTCACTTTTTTGTCCAAAGCGCCTGCAATCTTGGTCAGGGTCTCCGTGGTGGTCACCGTAATAGACCCATTTTCAAGTCCAATGATGGTTGCACGAGACACATTTGCACGCTTTGCAAGCTCTCTCTGCGTAAAACCTTTCTCCTTGCGTGCTTCTTTGATTTTAAAGGGCATCTGTTTTCACCTCCTCTGTACACCCAACAGTCTAGCAGACTAGACAAAGAATGTCAAGCGAATTTGACAAAAGGCTTGATTTTTTGTCTAGCAGAATGTATGATGTACTTAACACCATTAAAAGAAAGGAAGGTGGTTCAACGTGATTCTGGGCGATCTGATAAAAGAGTACCGCCGAGAACATGGCTACAGTATGGATCAGTTTGCCAAAATGTCCGGGCTGAGCAAGGCATATATATCCATTCTGGAACGAAACGTAAACCCGGTAAACAACAAGCCCGTCATACCATCGCTTGAGACGATCAAAGCGGTGGCGCAGGCAATCAACATGGATTTTAATGATGTGATAGCTGTGCTGGACGGGAATCAGCCTGTTTCGCTCAAAGATGAGCCGGAGATCCCGCCGGGATTTCAGCCAATGCCCGCCATGGTGGAGGTGCCGCTGGTTGGCAGGATCGCCTGCGGTAGCCCCATCACAGCAGAGGAAAACATTGAGCGCATGGTCTGCGTGCCTGCCAAGTGGCGGGCAACGTTTACACTGACCTGCGAGGGCAGCAGCATGGAGCCGAAGATTCATGACGGTGATCTGGTGGCCATCCGCAGCCAGCCAACGGTTGAAAACGGCGAGGTTGCCGCCGTGCGGATCGATGGCGAGGCCACATTGAAGCGGGTGTACTTGCATGAGAACTTTATCGAACTGCGGGCAGAAAACCCGGCTTATACCAGCATCATCCTCACCAAAGAGGAGATGAACACAGTGACGATTGAAGGCAAGGCCGTGGGGCTTTGCAGGGATATATAAGCAGGAGGAAGTGCAGTTATGCAAAATAAAAAAAGTTGGATGTTTATTGCAGCCGGCATTTGCGGAGTTGGTTCTGCAGCATATTACTATTTCGGACAAGGTCGGGAAATCTCCCTTGCCATCGCCTCGGGTGCTTTGATGGGTGCTCTAAGCTATTTGGGCATCTGCTTTTTGTATGGCATGGTAGCAGGTGCTGCTGAATCTGTGTTCCATAAGGGCATTTTACCCGAAAATGAAAAACAAGCAGCGGGCGCACTTGATAAATTTATAGAGGAAAAAGAAAGTGTTGAAAGAAATACGGTGCAAAAATCAATCCTGTCAAAGGATGCAACCCATTTGCAGGAAACTTTTGAAATTCCGGGGGCGTATTATCATAGGACCAGCATCGCAAAAGTGGCCACCCCGAATCCTGATTGGAGAAAAAACTGTAAATCATTGATTAAAGCAGGAAAAGCAAATCAGAAAATTTATCGTTTTGATCGCACAACGAAAACAGCCGAGCTTGTTGAAGAACCGAATAATCCGCACGATAAAAATGCCGTAATGGTAATAGTTGATGGAGAAAAAATCGGTTATATCGGTGCAGATGAAAACCTTCATGTGAAAAGTATTTTGAAAAGCAAAACGATAAAAAGTATCTCTGCGACAATTACCGGTGGAGAATATAAAACAATTATTTCTGAGTCTGATATGATAAAAAACCAAAGCGGGCCCTTTGTTACCGTCAAGATTTGTTATCGGTAAACAAAAACCTCTCCCCAGCGCACCAACGCAAAGCATGGCGTTTGTGAATCGGCAGCTGGAGGAAATAAACACCGTAACGATTGAAGGCAAGGCCGTGGGGCTTTGCAGGGATATATAAGCAGGAGGAGGGAACTTAGTGTGGACAAAGACCTGACTGCATCTCAGATAGACCGACAAAATATTCTCAATAATGATGCTGCGCTTGCCGAAATTCAGCAACAGACAAACATAAAGGGATTTCTCTTTGAGGAAAAACTTTGTTTTACAAAAAGCATGGTTGCAACGTATTTTGAGGTCGATATACGCACGATTGAGCGCTATGTCAGCGAGAATCAGGGTGAACTTACCGAAAACGGATATGAAATTTTGATTGGCAAGCGTTTGAAGGATTTTTTAGACTGCATCCAGACGCAGGATGTTCCCGACATTTATGTCGGGAGCATCAGTAATCGCACTTCCCAAATCGCAATTTTTGATTTTCGCGCTTTCTTAAATTTGGCGATGCTTTTGGTAGAAAGCGACCCTGCAAAGAGTTTGCGAAAGGTGATTCTGGATATCGTCATTGACTTTATCAACCGTAAAGCCGGTGGTGGAACCAAGTATATCAACAAACGTGATAGCGATTTTTTGGGAGCATTTCTTCAGGAGGAAAATTACCGCCGGGAGTTTACGGATGCATTGCGCGATTATGTTGATATGGGAAATGCAAAATACGGGATTTATACAGATAAGATATACCAGAGCATTTTCCGTGAAAAAGCAAAAGAATATAAGCAAGTCCTCAATCTGAGCGCAAAAGACAGGGTGCGTGATACCTTCTATTCAGAGATTCTCACGTTGATCGCATCCTACGAATGTGGTTTGGCTGAAATGATAAAGCAACAGTCCACAGCACTTGGTCACAAGCTGAACAACTGGGAACTTTCAGACCTTTTTACCGCATTTGAAAATCTTCCACTCTGGAAGCCGCTCATTATACAAGCAAGAACAAAAATGGCAAGTCGTGATATGGCGTTGCGAGATGCGTTCCACTATCAGCTGAAAGAGTATATCCGTCCATTGGAAAAGAATGAGTATGAACGCTTTCTCGGCGATGCCGGACACGAACTTGAAAAGCTGATGGACGAAAACCGAGATGTGTTAGCCCGATTAAAGGAAAGTCAGTAATGGAAAACATCATATATATCACGCCAGAACAGGCGAGGATCACACACGCTAAAACGGTTGAATATAGCGGTGGTGGAACGCTTGAAGAAATCGACTTTGGTCGGCTTGAGGGCGTTCTGTATAACATCCAGAACGATGACTGGTATCCTACCTTTGTGGATAAACTGACGCATTTGTTTTTCTGCACATGCCAATTTCATTGTTTTGCCGATGGAAATAAACGGTTGGCGATTACATTATCTACGCTTTTTCTGCTTCTGAATGGATATCTTTCTGTTGCAGAAACATTTTTAGCTAAGACAGAAAATATCTGCTTGAATGTTGCTGCCAGCAAAATTGATAAAGAACTTTTGCACCAAATCATACAGGCTATCATGGATGGAACCTACGATGATGACGAATCTTTGAAATTGGAAATTTTCAGAGCGATCAGCGAATAAAAAACGCCCCCGGTGCTGGAACACCAGGAGCGTTTCCGATCTGTATGCCTGCGGTAGCATCGTAGATCTCAAACAAGCCAAAACTTGCAGATCTATAATACCACCGCCGGGCAGAGTATGCAAGCGGAGGGAAGAAATGAAATGTCAAAGAACCGCCTGCGGGCGAGAAATACAGGAAGATGCCCTATACTGTCCATACTGCGGCAAAAAGCAGCAACGCACGGCAGCGCCAAAGCCGCGCAAGCGCGCAAACGGCAAGGGCTGCATCTACCGGAGCGGGAAAACATGGACAATACAGGTGCGCGTGGTGCGTAACGGCACGATTGTCTATGCCCGCAAAAAGTGCGGCTTTCCCACCCGGGCAGCCGCCGAGGAGTATCTGGATACCTACACCCGCACCGGTGTAGCGCCCAGATCCATGCGCCTGATCGACTGCTGGGCAGCCCTGCAGCAAACAAAAAAGTGGCAGGCGCTCAGTAAGGACAAGCGCAGCCATTACGGCACCGCATGGCGCAGGCTGGAGCGGATCCAGATGCAGGTTGTCGGGCAGATACCTTTTAAGGTGTTGCAGGAGCTGACGGATGCTGCGCCCGGTGACTACTATGCCCACCGGGATATCAAGACGCTGCTGGGCAAGCTGTACGAGGTTGCGGTCACCAGCGAGGCACTGGACATGGCACAGGACAAGACCGCCCTGATCGAGCTGCCGCCGGTGCCAGACAGCGAGCGCGATGCCTACACCGTGGACGAGGTGCACCAGATGTGGCAGGCGTACCGTGCCGGGGACGATCTTGCCCGGTATGCGCTGATCTTGTGCTACACTGGCATGAGACCGGGCGAGCTGATGCAGCTGGATCTTGCCAACATCGACCTCCAGCGTCAGTGCATCATAGGCGGTATAAAAACGGCAGCGGGCAAAAACCGGGAGATCCCCATTGCTACCGCCATCGTGCCGCTGGTGACTGAGGCCATGCAGATGGCCACCCACGGTCTGGCTGATGGCTGCCGCGAGCACTTTTATGATCGCTGGTGCCCGGCAGTGGAGCGCTGGGGCGGCAGGCCGCACATGACCGCCCACAGCTGCCGTCACACGCTGGCAACCGCCATGGAGGCCGCCGGGGTGCAGCCGCTGCTGCAAAAGCTGATCCTCGGCCATGCGGTCAGGGATATCACGCAGCATTACAGCCGCCACCAGCTTTTTGAGGATAAGCTGGCAGCCGTGGAGCTGGCAACCGCCGCTTTTAACGAGTGACGGCGATGCCCCCGGTGTTGCCCCGTCTGGTTGTGCCGGGCAACGTTATAGCGTGGTTTTTTAAGGCTCTGCTAAGGGCGTAGGTCGTCTAAACAACGGCGCGAGGGTTCAAATCCCTCCTACTCCGCCAAGAAAATCCCTCGTAGTTTCGTGAAAGCTGCGGGGGATTTTCCTTTTGGCGGGGGAAACTCCCTCAGTCAAAACCTGACGGTTTTGACAGCTCCCTCGGGGAGGGAGCCTTTGGCATGGCGGGAAGGCTTCTTATTGCGCCTGAAACTTTAGCGACAAGGCTAATGGCGTGCGCCCTCTCATAAATAATACAATGCCGGACAGCCCACGGACTGTCCGGCATTGCGCTATTTATCGGTAAAGTTACAGCAACAGGTTCGTAATACCTGCCAGCACCAGCAGGTGCACCGGGTAGAACCAGTAAAAGGCCTTCTTTTGCAGCGGACTGCACGCGCCGCGCTGCCCGTTGTAGAACCAGACCAGCACAAAGGCCAGCGGGGCGGTGAGCTCGAACATAAACAGCAGCGCGCCTGCAAGGCACTGCCGCTTGCGGTTTGTGCGGGTCAGGTACAGGGCGCAGATGATGATCACGCCGATGGCGTTGTAGTCGGTATTGGCAGCCAGCGCCAGCGCGGCACAACCCCCTGCCCACACAAGCCCCTGCCAGCCGGGCAGGCCGTTTTCCTTTTCAAAGCGCTTGAGCCCTGCCATAGCCAGCACGCCCAGCGCCAGCGTCCAGTAAACGTTCTGTGCACCCGGGTAAAAGGGGGTGCGGAAGAACGCAAGGTCAAAGGGTACTTCGCTCAGAAGGCCGAACAGCACCAGCCGCCCCAAATAGCCTTTGACGTTGTGGGTGTGCACAAAGCCCTCCACCAGCAAAAAGCAGAACAGGGGAAAGGCCAGCCGTCCGGTGAAGCGCAGCACCATGTCCAGCCGGTAAAGCGGATAGGCAGAAAGGGTGTCCTGCGAGAGGGTGCCGGCGTCCAGCCCGGGCGTAAGGATACCTGCCTCGATGCAGGACGCGCCGATGTGGTCCACCAGCATGGTAATGCAGGCAATGGTTTTCAGAGCGGTGCCGCTGAAGGTGCGGCGCGGGGAAAGTGCGGTCATAAAAACACCTCGGTCAGTTTGTAAAAAATCGTTATAAAAACTATAACGGAAGAAAGGCGGCATTTCCTGCAGCTATTGCGGCAAAATCCGCACAGAGCGTGCAAAAATCGGGGCAAAATGCTTGACAGAAAAGGCGCGGGATAGTACAATCAAGAAGATAATTGAACTGACTCAAACGAAAGATGAAAAAGATTCACAAAGAATCGGGCGTCTCCGAACCAGTAAAGACGGAAGGAGGCTTTGGGCATGACGCTATTTTCTTACGAAATTTTTGATGCCGTGGCCCGGCAGGGCAGCTTTAACAAGGCGGCACAGCAGCTGCACCTGACCCCCTCGGCCATCAGTCACGCCATTGCCGTAATGGAGGAGGAGCTGGGTTTTGCTCTGTTCAACCGCGGCAAAAACGGCGTGTCCATGACCAGCTACGGCGCTTCCCTGTATCCCTCTATCCGTGATGTGCTCAACAGTGACGAGGCGCTGAAGCAGAGCATCGCCCGCCTGAACGGCTTGGAAAAGGGCAAGGTGAAGCTGGGCGTATTCAACTCGGTGTGCGCATCGCTGCTGCCCGGGCTGCTGAAAAGCTTTGCAGCGCATTATCCGCAGATCGAGATCGAAGTATATCAGGGCACCTACGACGATGTCAAGGAATGGCTGCGCACCGGTCAGGTGGACATTGCCTTCCTGTCCTCTACCTGCCGGGAGGAGTTCAACCTCACCGAGCTGTTCCGGGAGCCGCTGCTGTGCATCGTGCCGCAGGACTGGCCGGAGCCGCAGGACGGCGTAATGACCCCGGCGCTAATGAACGGCCAGAGCTTTGTGGTGCAGTGCGACGCCACCGACGCCGAGATGCGCCAGTTCCTCAAGAAATACAAGATCGGCACCGAGCGCCGTTGCCACGTCATCGACGACCAGTCCAACATCGCCATGGTGGAAGCCGGGCTTGGCATCTCCATCATGCCGCAGATGCTGCTGCGGGACTGCAAGGCCGCCGTCAAGGTGTACCCCATCGAGCCGGAGGAGTACCGCGTGGTGGGCTTGGCCGTGCAGCGCCCGGCGTCTATGGCTCCCGCCGTGGAGCAGATGTTCCACCACATCGTGGAGTACTGCCACGAGCTGGATCTTTCGCTGTAATAAAGAATACTTTTGTATCTGTCAACCGGGAAGTTCTGCGGAGCTTCCCGGTTGATTTTTTACAGAGAGTGTAGAGAAAAAGCGGCAGTTACAGCGCTGCGGGGTAGGAGGTGGTAGCCGAGGGATGTTCTCTTTTGGTGGCAAAAGAGAACCAGAAAACCACCAGCGATTTCGACGCG
>ULVK01066913.1_pt1 | contig 15900 bp, 8 predicted proteins | sample 1959311 | NCBI WGS metagenome assembly ULVK01 (sample SAMEA4835783, study PRJEB28245) | human gut metagenome | biome: gut microbiome; material: fecal sample | place: Denmark | collected 2008 | reverse complement strand
AATGGTCAGCCTCTATGGAGAGCCGCTTCAGAAGTACGACGACAACTTCGAGCTTTACCTCGACCCGGCGGCGGAACATCAAATCGAGCTGCGCCTGAAGAATTTCACACCCCCCACTTCCGGCAACATCGACATGACCTCCATGACTGCCGACGAAGCGCAGCTAACCATCCGTGCCGCCCTCGCCGCAGGCTTCACCGAAATCAAGCTGACGGGCGAACTTTCCAAAACAGGAATTGGCGGTAACTGGGGTACATTTACCAATAATAAAAAAATCACGAAATGCGACCTCACCGGAGTGACGGACTGGGGTAGAACGCCAACTTTGCCCGATGCCGCCTTTTCGAATTGCACCGCCTTGCAGGAGGTGACGCTGCCCGATGATATGAAAGTAATCGGAGGTGGTGCTTTTTTCGGTTGCGCTGCGCTGACTAAGGTGAATCTTTCGCAGGTTACCTGGATTAATCTAAACGCATTCTGGGAATGCACTTCATTGGAGACGCTCGCTTTGAATAATGTGACTGCGATAGGCCGGGAGGCTTTCTACGGATGCACGGGCCTCGAAACGCTCAAAATACCGAAGTGTACCCAGTTCGGCAATTATATCGTAACGGGCTGCAAAGCTCTCACCCGGATAGAAGCCACCGCAGCCGGAGATTTCGTTGACATAAGTTATGGTACCAGCAGTATAGAGCGCTCCGCCGTTTTTCACAACAGAGACGGTCATACCGGAGATAACGCATTCGATCCCGCCAAGTGCGACCTCGTGCTGAACGCCGACAAGCAGTATGGTGGCACTGCCGTCCCCACAGCCACAGCCTACAACGAATGGACTGTGGGGGAAAACGGCTCCCCCATGAAATGGAAGAGCGTCAGCATCACGCCACCATAATCCGCGCCTTTCCCGAAGTTGAACTTCGAGGCGGTCTGATTTATTTTTTGAAATCCAATTTTATGCCTGATGCGGTAGACGACATATGTTGTCGTAAAAAGATTATATCTTAATTAGTAGTCGATTAAAAAGGCTCTGCCATTGGCAGATTACAAAATATATCTCCGCCCAACTTGCAAAAAGGGTCCCTACTGTCAAATTGCAGGGATCCTTTTGCTTTATACAATTTACTCCGCATGACTTAGGAAAGCTGTCCTCTGTCAAAAGGAAGATTATCGAATAACGGAGTTTTTTTTACTGTCGAATTGTATAAAAACCGGTCGTGAGTTTGTTTCCTGAGAGAATTTTGTTACTTTTGTATTCGAAAGAGTTACTTGAAGATACAACTCTGCAAATCGCTAAAATGCGCACAGTTACCAAATTGTTATCTCTCAATTCCCCAAATTATGCAAAGTGTTTATTCTTCAATTGGTTATCTTAACCGCGAATAATCTAAAATAAAAAAACGATGTTTCAGAAACTTGTAGTTATAGAGCCGGTCAGTCTGGTTCCGTCGGCCGAAAAAGCGTTGTATTCATTTGCCGGTCAGGTGGTGATGTATCCTGACATACCCGCGAATGATGATGAAATCATTGCCCGTATCGGAGATGCTGATGCGGTGCTTTTGAGTTACACCTCCCGTATCAACCGGTATGTACTTGAATGTTGTCCGAATGTGAAATACATTGGAATGTGTTGTTCACTCTATTCTCCCGAAAGTGCCAATGTTGATATTCGTTATGCCAATGAACGGGGTATCACGGTGACAGGTATCCGGGATTATGGTGACGAGGGGGTAGTGGAATATGTAGTCAGTGAGTTGGTGCGCTGTTTGCACGGCTTTGGACAGGAATCGTGGGAGCAGTTGCCTCGTGAGATTACCGGATTGAAAGTCGGAATAGTCGGACTGGGTAAGTCTGGCGGCATGATAGCGGACGCCTTGAAATTCTTTGGTGCTGAAATTTCATATTATGCCCGCAGTGAGAAAGAAGTGGCTACTGCCAAAGGATATCGCTTTTTGCCATTGAGGGAACTCCTGGCAGAGAGTGAAGTCATTTGTTGTTGCCTTAATAAAAATACGATTCTGTTGCACGAAGAGGAATTTAAGCAGATGGGTAACCGGAAGATCTTATTCAATACCGGTTTGTCACCAGCATGGGATGAGGCTGCTTTTACTGAATGGCTGGAAGGTGATAACCTTTGCTTTTGTGACACGATAGGTGCATTGGGGGGTGAGCAACTTCTCAATCATCCGCATGTACGTTGTATGCAGGTGTCTACTGGCCGCACGCGTCAGGCGTTTGACCGCCTGAGCGCAAAAGTGTTGGCCAATCTGTCAGAATACAATGGGTGAAGCGATATTAATCAGGGTGCTCACTACTGACCACCCTGCAATATCCGATGTGGCACTATAAATGTCTACTACGGCATGCACCTGGTCGTTTTTGATTTCTACTCTTTGCGTATCTCCCACAAATCCGGGAGTAGACTGTATGGATACCTGCATGTTCTCCGGACCGACAGAAGCCCGTGAGGCGGCAACTGTAACATTCACTTTGGTTGGAAAGAGGCGAATAGCTTCCGCAGCACTACCGGAGAAAACAGTGCGCTGCTCCGTTTGCAAGGAATCATCATAAACGGGAGTTCCTTTGAGTCCATTAGGACCTTTTTCATTGAAGAAGCGGCCCGTCGTATTTCCCATCAGAGAGGCAGTTCTTAAAACATCGAATCCACCGGTAGCTCCGGATGCAATATAGACCCGTGTACCATTTGCTCTGGCGGTTTCTGTCACTTCCTGATAGAATGTCTCGTCTGCCAAAGCACCGATAGACAAGGTAATGACAGACGTTCCGTTTTTCAATGCCGGCAAAGCCAATTCCCGCATAGCGGCAGGAGAGGCCGATTCCACCAGATAATCTGGTTTTAATGCCAATAACTCTTCCAATGTGGCGCAAGCAATGCAAGGCTTGCCATGTTGCTGCATTTTATTTACGATGTGTGCTGCTTTTGATGCCGTACGCGAATAGACACCTACCAGATGATAATCTGCTAATAAGCCTTTGACAACTGCATCCGCAACGATTCTTGCAAGTCGTCCACATCCTACAATGACTAACTTTTTCATGCAACAAAGATAATACTTTTATTGGTAAGAGCTTCGGTTGGTAATATGGTATTTATTTTCATCAGGTATGTATCCGGGGGTTGTTCCTTTAATTTATGAACTATTTGTAATAAGATTACGAAGATTTTCTCTACATTTGTCTTTATTAATCTTGTAATCTTCTATTAAAGTTTAATACTCCGATGAAAAAAAAGTACCTGATATTTCTTTTACTTCTCTCTTTTCCATTATATACCTGGGCCGATAAGACCTTGGACTCACTGTTGAATGTGCTTGATTTGACGATTCAGGAACATGAAATTTATGTGGTTCAACGTGAATCACGTATCAAGCACCTTAAAGAACTGACACACGGAATAGAACCTAATTCCGCGGAACAGTACAATCTGAACAGTCAGATATACAAAGAATATAAAGCCTTTATTTGCGACTCTGCCATCCACTATTTGAATGAAAATATCCGGATTGCAGAGCGCTTGCGTGATGCAGACCGGCAGATAGAAAGTCAGTTGCAGCTTTCGCTATTATTATCATCAACTGGAATGTATAAAGAGTCTCTTGATGTGCTGGAATCGGTAGACCGTCGGAAAATCATTCCTCGTTTAATAGCCGATTATTATACCTGCTTTGACCATGTGTATGGCGAGTTGGGCGTTTATACACAGGATAAAACCCTTTCGGGACGTTATTGGAGTATCTCGCAGGCATATAGAGATTCATTATATGCTATATTGCCTCCGGAATCGGAAGAATACCTGCTGATGCGTGAAGCATCATTTCGCGATCAACGCCAGTATGAGGATGCCCTGAAAGTGAATGATCTCCGGTTGACGAAAATAGAACCATATACTCCCCAATATGCGATGGCTACTTATCATCGTTCTTTGATTTACAAGTACAGTAATGATAGTCTGGGAGAGAAACGGAATCTTTGTCTTTCTGCTATATCGGATATTCGTTCTGCCATTAAGGACCATGCTTCGTTGTGGATGCTTGCCCAGCTACTTTACGAAGATGGTGATATGGAACGTGCGTACCAATATATGCGCTTTTCGTGGAATGCGACCAAGTTCTACAATGCCCGTCTGCGTAGTTGGCAGAGTGCTGACGTGCTTTCATTGATTGATAAAACCTATCAGGCAATGATTGAAAAGCAGAACGACCGTCTTCAACAGAACCTGCTGCTTATCACTGCACTATTGGTGTTGTTGATTGTAGCTTTGGGATATATCTACCGTCAGATGAAAAAGCTGGCAGATGCAAGAAATCATCTTCAGGTAGCTAATAAGCAGTTAAACGGATTGAATGAGGAGTTGAGGCAAATGAATAGTTGCTTGTCTTCTACCAATATCGAACTCTCGGAGTCCAATCAGATCAAGGAAGAGTATATTGCCCGTTTCATCAAGTTGTGTTCTACTTATATCAACCGTTTAGACGCTTACCGGCGGATGGTGAATAAGAAAGTGTCTGCCGGACAAATTGCGGAGTTATTAAAGATAACGCGTTCCCAAGATGCTCTTGACGAAGAACTGGAAGAATTGTATGCTAACTTTGATACAGCTTTTTTGCATCTCTTCCCTAACTTTGTGGGAAAATTCAATGACTTATTACAGGAAAATGAACAGATTTTACCGAAGAAAGGCGAGTTATTGAATACTGAACTGCGCATCTTTGCTTTGATACGTCTGGGTATTGAAGATAGTTCACAAATTGCGGAGTTTCTTCGTTATTCAGTGAATACAATTTATAATTATCGGGCGAAAGTAAGGAATAAAGCCCGTGGATCGAGAGAGGATTTTGACGATTTAGTGCGAAAAATTCGCTAATTCGGACTGTAAATCAACCACTTTTTTAGGTATATGTTCTGAATGTAAATAGGTGAAAATGAGTGGATTGTCGTTTTGTGTGATCCACTTATTGCCCCCTCCTTGTTAGCTCACTTTAATTTCTTTATACTTTTGACCTGTGCTTCGAAAGTAATGAGAATAGCCCATTGCTGACGAGCGTCTTATTATTAACTTTAAAACTTAGTACGCATGAAAAAAAACAGGCGAAAAATCCTTTCGGGGAGTCGCAAGATTTTCTTTGCTATCTTGGCAATGTTTTTATCTTTGAGTGCATCCGCACAGCAAATTACTGCATCCGGTCAGGTCCTGGATGCTCAAAAAGAACCGCTAATCGGTGTTAGTGTACAAGAGAAAGGTACGTCTAACGGAGCAATTACCGATTTAGATGGCAACTTCACATTAAACGTTAAGCAAAACGCCATTTTGATATTCTCTTATGTGGGTTATAAGTCGCAGGAGGTAAAGGCAGCCCAACAGATGAAGATCACACTTCAGGAAGATAATGAAGTGCTTGATGAAGTGGTGGTCATCGGTTATGGTTCGGTGAAACGGAAAGATGTGACTACCGCTATCTCTTCCGTATCTACCAAGGATTTGGATATGCGGCCTATCGTTTCGGCAGGACAGGCCATTCAAGGTAAGGCAGCCGGTGTCTCGGTGATTCAGCCTAACGGTACGCCGGGCGGTGAAATGTCTATCCGTGTTCGTGGTACTACTTCAATGAATGGTAGTAATGATCCGCTGTATGTAGTAGATGGAGTGCCTGTAGACAATATCAAGTTCCTTTCTCCGAATGATATTGAGAGTATGCAGATATTGAAAGATGCTTCATCGGCATCTATCTACGGTTCGCGTGCCGCTAACGGAGTCATTCTAATTACTACGAAGGCCGGTGCAGCCGGTAATGCCAAAGTTTCTTTGACAGCCCAGTTCGGTTTGAACAAAGTAGCCGATAAAGTAGAATCCCTGAATGCAGCACAATATAAAGAATTGCAGGATGAAATCGGACTAGTGTCTTTGCCGGACGGATTACCCGATCGCACCGACTGGTTTGATGAAACGTATACGACCGGAAAGACTCAAAATTATCAGGTAGCTGTATCCAATGGTAATGAGAAAATGAAATATTACCTTTCTGCGGGTTACCTCAAAGAACAGGGAGTGTTGGACATCTCTTATTACAAGCGTTACAATTTCCGGGTAAATCTGGAAAATCAGGTTCGTAAATGGCTGACAGTAAGTGCTAATATCTCTTATTCAGATTATACAAGCAATGGAGGCGGAGCAATGGGAACAGGCTCGAATCGGGGTGGTGTTATTCTGGCTGTTATCAATACACCGACTTATGCGCCGGTGTGGGACGCTTTGAACCCTAATCAGTATTACAATAACTTCTATGGAGTGGGTAATATCACCAATCCATTAGAAAATATGGCCCGTGCGAAAAATAACAAAGACAAAGAAAACCGCTTGTTGGCATCGGGTAATATATTGCTGACTCCATTTCCGGAACTGAAGTTTAAGTCTACTCTTACTCTTGACCGTCGCAACGCCGTTAATACCACTTTTCTTGATCCGATTTCTACTGCTTGGGGCCGCAATCAGTATGGTGAGGCTTCGGACAATCGGAATATGAACACAGTGCTGACATTTGATAATGTATTGACTTATAATAAAAACTTCAAGAAACATGGCTTGGAAGTAATGGCCGGTTCGTCATGGACGGATTCAGACTATTCAAATAGCTGGATCAATGGCTCCCACTATCGTAGCGATCAGATTCAAACATTGAATGCTGCCAATAAAATATCTTGGGATAATACAGGTACGGGTGCATCTCAATGGGGAATTATGTCATTCTTCGGACGTGTAGCTTATAACTTCGACAGTAAATACCTGATAACAGCTAATCTTCGTGCCGATGGTTCTTCTAAATTGCATCCCGATCATCGTTGGGGCGTATTTCCTTCATTCTCTGCAGCCTGGCGTATTTCTTCGGAAAAGTTCATGGAGAACCTTACATGGATTGACGATTTAAAATTGCGCGGTGGCTGGGGACAAACCGGTAACCAGTCGGGTATTGGTGACTATGCATATTTGCAGCGTTACAATATCGGTCGTATCGAATGGTTTAAGAAAGGCGGCGAAGGTGATTCTACTGATTATGCAAATGCTGTTCCTACCATTAGCCAGGCCAACTTGCGTACATCTGATTTAACATGGGAAACCACGACACAGACCAATATAGGTCTGGATCTGACCATATTGAATGGACGGTTGACGTTTAATGCCGACTATTATTATAAGAAGACCAAAAACATGTTGATGAATGTATCATTACCTGCCGGTGCCGCAGCGGCTACGTCTATTGCCCGTAACGAGGGTGAAATGGTAAATAAGGGTTTTGAGCTTTCTATTAGTTCGAAAAATCTTCGTGGAGGAGCATTTACATGGGATACAGACTTCAATATCTCTTTTAACCGGAATAAATTGACAAAACTGGAATTACAGAAAGTTTATTACGATGCTAAAACTGCGGATGTGGTGAATGACTATGTGGTACGTAATGAGCCGGGCCGTGCTTTGGGAGGTTTCTACGGTTATATAAGTGATGGGGTAGATCCTGAAACCGGTGAATTGATGTATCGTGATTTGAACAATGACGGTAAAATATCATCTTCCGACCGTACTTATATCGGTGATCCGAATCCGGATTTCACCTATGGTATGACTAATACCTTTTCATGGAAAGGCTTTAATTTGAGTATCTTTATCCAAGGTTCTTATGGAAACGATATTTATAATGCTTCACGTATTGAAACGGAAGGTATGTATGATGGTAAGAATCAGTCGACCCGTGTACTGAATCGTTGGAAAATACCCGGACAGATAACAGACGTGCCTAAGGCTAATTTCAAATTGCTCAATTCTACCTATTTTGTAGAAGATGGCAGTTATCTAAGATTGAAGGATGTTTCCTTGTCCTACAACGTTAAAGGCAAACTATTGAAGAAATGGGGAATTACCCGTTTGCAGCCTTACTTCACGGCTACTAACCTGCTGACATGGACCAGCTATTCGGGAATGGACCCGGAAGTAAACCAATGGGGTAACAGCGGTACGGTACAAGGTATCGATTGGGGTACTTACCCGCATTGCAGATCATACGTGTTTGGTATTAATGTTGAATTCTAATGAAAGGAAAGATTATGAAACTAAGAACTATATTTTACGGATTAACCTCCGGCTTGCTATTGGGACTTTCTTCCTGCTCGCTGAATTATGAGCCATTAGACACCTATTCGGATGTGACGGAGGGAGTGACAAGTGATGGTACAAAAATCGTATTCAAGGATAAAGCTGCAGTTGAAAGTCATCTGACAACGCTTTATAATCAAATGCGTGACCGTCAGGAACATTGGTATGTGGATTTACTTTTGATTTCAGATTCCCATTCGGATAATGCTTATGCCGGTACCACCGGAGCGGAAGTTGTCCCGTTTGAGAATAACTCGATTGAAGGTTCCAATTCTGTGTTGGAACGTGACTGGAACCGTTATCTGGAGGATGTGGCCCGTGCCAATAAACTCATTTGTAACATTGACCTGGTGACAGATAATTCGTTGACTACTGCCGAACGGGCGCAATACAAAGCAGAAGCGAAGATATTCCGTGCCATGGTAATGTTTGACATGGTACGTCTTTGGGGTGATTTCCCTGTGATTACAACGGTGGCTGATGATATTATTTCTGAAAACATTGATGAGGTATATCCACAATATTTCCCCAAACAAAATACGGAACTTGAAGCTTATCAGCAGATTGAAAAGGATTTGTTGGATGCAGTATTGTATGCTCCGGACAATACGCCGGGGAATAAGACGTTGTTTTCCAAATCTGTAGCTCGTACCTTATTGGCTAAAATATATGCCGAGAAACCTTTACGTGATTATACGAAAGTTATCCAATATTGTGATGAAGTGAAAGCAGACGGTTTTGATCTGGTAGATGATTTCAGTGATTTGTTTGGAATGAATGCTGCGGGAACAGATGCAAAGATGCGTAATACAAAAGAATCGATTCTTGAAGCACAATTTACATCCGGAGCAGGTAATTGGTGTACATGGATGTTCGGGCGTGATCTTGTGAATTGGAATAACAATTTCACGTGGGCGAAATGGGTGACTCCGTCACGTGACCTGATTAGTGCTTTCAAACAGGAAGGGGATGAAGTCCGTTTCAAAGAATCAATAGTCTATTACGATTGTAATTGGAGCAACTATTATCCGTCTGATAATTATCCGTTCATGTATAAATGTCGCTCTGCCAACAGCAGTATCATCAAGTTTCGTTATGCCGATGTCCTGTTGCTGAAAGCAGAAGCGCTGATTATGCAGGATACGCCGGATTTGGAAGGAGCCGCCGATATAATAGATGAAGTGCGCGACCGTGCCAAATTGGGAGCACTTCCCACCTCTGTCCGTTCAAATAAAAACGTCCTGCTGAATGCCTTACTTAAAGAACGTCGGTTAGAACTGGCTTTTGAGGGACAACGATGGTTTGATCTGGTCCGTCTGGACAAGGTAGAAGAGGTGATGAATGCAGTGTATGCTAAGGATTCAGGTCGCAAAGCGCAGATTTACACTTTTGATAAGAACTCCTATCGTTTGCCAATTCCGCAGTCGGTAATCGACGCGAATGATAAGATTCACCAGAATCCGGGTTATTAATTCAACTAAAAACATAGAAAACTTAAGATTATGATAGACATGAGAAATATAGCATTGACCTTTTTAGGATGCTTCACCATATTAGCTGCATGCAGCAACAGTGACGATGCGGAGAAACCGGTTACACCTGTTCCGACCGGAGATGTGACTATTTATGCGACCACTAGCAGCCTGACTCGCGATTTGACCCGTGATGCCGTTAATTTCAGCTCGAAAGATAATTTGGCACCTACTTCAATCACATTGAACCCGACTGAACAATATCAGACAATGGACGGCTTCGGAGCTGCTATCACAGGCGCCACTTGTTTTAATCTTCTGCAAATGAAACCGGAAGATCGTCACGCCTTCCTTACGGAAACATTCTCTGACGACAAAGGCTTCGGATTTAGCTATATCCGTATCTCTATCGGCTGTTCCGACTTTTCATTGAGTGAATATACCTGTTGTGATACGAAAGGTATTGAACATTTTGCTTTGCAAAGTGAAGAGAAAGACTATATCCTTCCGATTCTGAAAGAGATTTTGAGCATCAATCCTTCTATTAAAGTCATTGCCGCCCCTTGGACTTGTCCAAAATGGATGAAAGTAAAGAGTCTCACAGACCTTACTCCGCTGGATTCATGGACAAACGGTCAACTGAATCCAGCCTATTATCAGGACTATGCCACTTATTTTGTGAAATGGGTACAAGCATTCAACGCCGAAGGCATTGATATTTATGCTGTAACTCCCCAGAACGAACCGTTGAACCGTGGTAATTCCGCTTCGCTTTATATGAGTTGGGAAGAACAGAGGGACTTTGTGAAAACAGCACTCGGACCTAAATTCAAGGCAGCCGGACTGGCTACGAAAATTTATGCATACGATCATAACTATGATTATAGTGATATTGCAACAGAAAAGAACTACCCCGGTAAGATGTATGAGGACGCAGCAGCTTCCCAATACCTGGCTGGAGCAGCTTATCACAACTATGGCGGGAATCGCGAAGAGCTTTTAAATATACATAAAGCCTATCCTGAAAAGGAACTTCTTTTCACGGAGACTTCTATCGGAACATGGAATAGCGGACGTGATTTGTCGAAACGATTGCTGGAAGATATGAAAGAAGTAGCATTGGGGACGATCAACAACTGGTGTAGGGGAGTTATAGTGTGGAACCTGATGCTTGATAATGACCGTGCTCCTAACCGTGAAGGCGGTTGCCAGACTTGCTACGGAGCGGTGGATATCAGTAATAGCGACTATAAGACAATTATCCGCAACTCACATTATTATATCATCGCCCATCTCTCAAGTGTGGTGAAACCGGGAGCGGTACGTATCGGTGCATCCGGTTATGCTGATAGCAATATCATGTATTCTGCTTTCGAGAATCCGGATGGAACATACGCTTTTGTACTGATGAATAATAATGAAAAGACTAAAAAGATAACCTTAAGTGATGGTAAGCGTCATTTTGCTTATGATGTTCCGGGCAAATCTGTGACTTCCTATCGTTGGGCAAAGTCGGAATAAGAACCTTAAAACGATCAAGACAATGAAAAAAAACAGTTATATTATATTGGCTTTGGCAGGAATGTTATCCATGAACTCCTGTAATGATGACGAATTCTTGCCCGGTAATCCGAGTATGGAAATCAAAGCAGAGAATGCAGATGCTCTTTTTGGTGACAGTCTTCCGTTTACGATTAAAGCCTCGGATGTGGATGTGCCTCTTTCTACGTTGAAAGCACAGCTTTTTTATGGAGAAGAACAAGTGTCTGAAACGGTTATCCGTACAAAGACAAGCGGAAATGACTATACTGGTAAAATTTTTGTTCCTTATTATGCTAATATTCCTAATGGAAAGGCAACTTTGAAATATATTCTTCAGAACATTCATTTTACTACCACAGAAATGACGAAAGAACTCGCTCTGGCACGACCGGACTTCCCCTATCTGACATTAGTGGATGAGGAAGGAAAAGAGTACCGGATGGAACGTCAATCCATGTACAAGTATAGTGTGACAGGAGACTTCTCGCAAAAGATGAAAGCGTATATCAAGACTCCGAAAGTGGGAGAGAATGGGAACGAATTGACCTTCGGCTGGGAGAATGGAACGATTGAAGCCGGTTCTACTAATGCTATCTCATTTTCTAATACGGAACCGGGAAATTATGCTATCAAGTTTAATACGTTGACTTACGAGGCAGAACCATTTGCCAAATTAAAGGTGAACGGTGAAGATATGGAATTGGTAGAGAATGATATCTATGCAATCAAGTTGACTTTGAAGAAAAATGACATTCTAACGTTTGAAGGGGTGCCTGATTATGATAATTGGTGGATAGACCAGGATTATTTTGAAAAGCAGGAAGATGGAACATTGAAATTCCTGCCGATTGACGGAAGTTACCAAATAACAGCCAATGGTAAAATGAAGTATTTCTCTGTCATTGCTTTGAAGAATGGTGAGGCTGCCAAGTTGCAGGATGATGGAACAGGTGCTATCTGGGCTATTGGAACAGGAATCGGTAAACCGTCGGTGGCACTTTCTGAAGTAGGGTGGACTCCGGAAAATGGTCTGTGTATGCCACAGCTTACTGCGAAGAAGTATCAACTGACATTTATAGCTGGCGTTACCATGAAAGTGGATGATATTAACTTTAAGTTCTTCCATATCAATAAATGGGACAACGGCGAGTTTAAGGGTGATGCTATTTCTACAACGAGTGAATTGGTTAAAATTTCATCGGACGGAAACTTGGGACTGGAAGAAGGTCAGAAGTTCGAAAGAGGAGGTATTTACAGGTTTACAGTTGATGTGACGAAAGGCAATACCAAGGCTGTGTTGACAGTGGAGAAAGTAGGGAAGGTAGATTTACCTGCACCGGATATTTTCTTTGGTAATGATAAGATGGAGGTGACAGATACTGATATATATAAGTCGGAACAGGTGTTTACACAAGGACAAATGATAACTGTCACGGGCATTGATAATTTGAATGAATGGTGGATCGATCCTGACTTCTTTGAGAAACAAAGTGATGGTGCATTGAAGTTCCTGCCGATTAACGGAGATTATCGGGTGACAGCTAATGCTGTTTTGAAGTATTTTTCTGTAATGGCTTTGAAAGATGGTAAACCGGCCAAATTGCAAGATGACGGAACGGGTGCAATCTGGGCTATCGGGAAAGGAATCGGTAAGCCTTCTGTTGCGTCTTCCGAAGTAGGTTGGGAGCCAGGTAAAGCGCTCTGTCTGGCGCAAGTTGCTCCTAAAAAGTATCAGCTAACCTTGAAAGCCGGGGAAACGTTGAAGACTAGTGGTGACCCGGAAGTGATTAGTTTTAAGTTCTTCCATCAAAATGATTGGGGAGGAGAATTCGGCAATTATGCAAACTCTATTTTAGTGGAACAGCTTAAACTTGCAGATTCCGGAAATTTGGAAATGCAGGATAATAAAGCATTTGAAGAAGGAGCTGTCTATCGATTTACCATTGATGTAACGAATGGTAATGCAAATGCTGATTTGAAGGTTGAGAAAATAAATTGATTTGAAGATTGATGTCGGATTTTTATTGAACCTATCCTGAAAGGGTATGATGAATTGTACCCTTTCAGGATTCATCTTTGGTCGGAATAATGTAAAAAACATTAATAAACCCGTCCGCAACTAGGAAATATCCCCTGTTTGGGAGTCTATATAAATAAAGTATTAATTCATTTCTTATATCATCAATAAACATGAAACTCAAAACAATGTTACTTGGCTTGTCTGTGATGACTGCGTTGTCTGCCTTTGCGCAGAAGCCCGTTTATCTGGATACTGGTAAGCCTATCGAAGAGCGAGTGAAAGATGCATTGAACCGGATGACCCTTGAAGAAAAGGTGAAGATGATTCATGCACAGTCTAAATTTAGTTCGGCAGGCGTTCCCCGCCTCGGAATCCCCGAAGTATGGGCTACCGACGGTCCTCATGGTATCCGTCCGGAAGTGTTGTGGGATGAATGGGATCAGGCAGGATGGACAAACGACTCCTGTATTGCCTATCCGGCACTGACGTGTCTTGCTGCTACATGGAATCCCGAAATGTCGCATCTTTATGGGAAAAGTATCGGTGAAGAGGCACGTTATCGCAAGAAAGACATCTTGTTGGGTCCCGGTGTGAATATCTACCGTACTCCCTTGAACGGACGTAACTTCGAGTATATGGGAGAAGACCCGTATCTGTCCGCCACTATGGTGGTTCCTTATATCAAAGGTGTACAAGAGAATGGGGTAGCTGCCTGTGTGAAGCATTATGCATTGAACAATCAGGAGTTCAACCGTCATACCACCAATGTGCAATTGAGTGATCGTGCTCTTTATGAAATATACCTGCCTGCTTTTAAAGCAGCTGTTCAGGAAGGTGGAACATGGTCGATTATGGGCTCTTATAATCTTTATCAGGGACAGCACGCTTGTCACAACAAACGTCTGCTCAAAGATATTCTTCGTGATGAATGGGGCTTTGATGGCGTTGTAGTGTCCGACTGGGGAGGTGTGCACAACACCGAACAGGCTATTCACAATGGTATGGACTTGGAATTTGGTTCCTGGACGAACGGACTGTCTGCCGGAACGAGAAATGCGTATGATAATTATTACCTTGCTTTCCCTTACCTGAAACTGATAAAAGAGGGTAAAGTAGGAACAAAGGAACTGGACGAAAAGGTTAGCAATGTCCTTCGTCTGATATTCCGTACTTCAATGGATCCGCACAAACCGTTCGGCTCTTTAGGTTCTCCCGAACACGGACAAGCCGGACGTGAGATAGCTGAAGAAGGAATTGTCTTGTTGCAGAACAACGGTAACGTATTGCCTATCGATTTGAATAAAACAAAGAAAATAGCAGTGATCGGTGAAAATGCGATAAAGATGATGACTGTGGGCGGTGGTAGTTCTTCTTTGAAAGTGAAATATGAGATTTCTCCGTTGGATGGACTGAAAAGCCGTGTGGGCTCAAAAGCGGAAGTGGTATATGCCCGTGGGTATGTAGGCGATCCGACAGGAGAGTATAACGGTGTGAAAACCGGTCAGGATTTGAAGGACAACCGTTCGGAAGATGAACTGCTCGCAGAGGCTTTGCAAGTGGCTAAAGATGCCGACTATGTTATCTTCTTCGGTGGCTTGAACAAGAGCAATCATCAGGATTGTGAAGATTCGGACCGTGCTTCTTTAGGTTTGCCTTACGCGCAGGATAGAGTGATAAGCGAACTGGCAAAGGTGAATAAAAACCTGATTGTTGTCAATATCTCCGGCAATGCAGTGGCTATGCCTTGGGTGAATGAAGTGCCTGCTATTGTTCAAGGTTGGTTCCTGGGTTCGGAAGCCGGAACAGCTCTTGCTTCCGTATTGGTGGGAGACGCCAATCCTTCAGGAAAACTTCCTTTCACTTTCCCTGCAAAACTGGAAGATGTAGGTGCTCATAAACTGGGCGAATATCCGGGTAATAAAGAAGAACTGGCACAGTCTAAACATAGAGGGGACACCATTAATGAAATCTATCGGGAAGATATTTTCGTAGGTTATCGCTGGGCGGATAAAGAGAAAATCAAACCGCTGTTCCCGTTCGGACACGGATTGAGCTACACTACTTTCGCCTATGGAAAACCCTCGGCCGACAAGAAAACAATGACTGCAGATGATACCATTTCTTTCACAGTCAATGTGAAGAATACAGGCACTCGTGAAGGTCAAGAGGTTGTTCAGCTTTATATCAGTGATAAAAAATCCTCTCTCCCTCGTCCGGTAAAAGAGTTGAAAGGTTTCCAAAAAGTGAAATTGGCTCCGGGAGAAGAGAAAGTGGTAACGCTGACGATTGATAAGAAAGCATTGAGCTTCTTTGATGATGCCAAACACGAATGGGTGGCCGAACCGGGCAAATTTGAGGCAATCATCGGTAGTTCATCCAGAGATATTAAAGGTATTGTACCATTTGAGTTGAAATAGGTAGATGTTTGGTTAGAGATTGATTGTTAGGAGAATGTTACTATCTTATAAAGATCAGGGTAACATTCTCCTTTTTTCTTTGAAGCTCTTTTAATCTGTGATTGGAAAATAATCTATTCTTTTGAAATTCAGTAATATAATTGTGTGCATTAATTAATATGGAATTTATGTAATTCTCTAATAGTTTTAAACAGAGTTTCACCAGTTTCACCGTTAGTTGAATGACTATAAATCAAAACCTTATGGTGAAAGTATGTGCAAAATATAGAAATATTCATCCTTCACTCC
>ULVK01068678.1_pt1 | contig 16235 bp, 21 predicted proteins | sample 1959311 | NCBI WGS metagenome assembly ULVK01 (sample SAMEA4835783, study PRJEB28245) | human gut metagenome | biome: gut microbiome; material: fecal sample | place: Denmark | collected 2008 | reverse complement strand
TAGATATAATAAGGTATAAGCCTTTCCGTATGCTCCCGTATATTCCTTTATCTGTCGTATGATTATCGTTGTATTCATTGTTCCTCCTTTCCGCTAAAAGATGTTCCACACCAGGGTGACACCCGCCGAAACAGGACCCCACCAGTTCTTTGTTCCGCTGCCGCGCCTTACCCTCACGCCGTTGATGACCACATACTTGTCATAGTCGGCATGGATATAGCCGATGCCGAGGTTGAAATCAAGAGAAAGGGCATTGTTGAGTTTCAGCTGATAACCTCCGACGATACCACCGCCCATGAGGTCGCCCTGACGGCCTGTTTCGGACAGCTTGTAGTTGAACTGCCCGGCCTTGTACATCGCACCGATATAGCCCCGTTTCTCCTTGCCGAGATACCATCGCACTTCGGGGGCCACTTCCCAAAGGGCATAGCGGCGGTTCTTGTCGTCCCAGCTCCATGAAGCCCACGTACCGTTCACGGCAATACCCACATGGCGGTTGATGCGCCACTCGATACCCAAATCGGGAGTGAGGGTTGCCCAACGCAGGAGGTTGGCACGCAAGGCAAAATGATACGGGGTGGCTATTGCCGTTTCTTCAGCTTGCAGGCGGGCTTGTTCCTCCGCTTCCAGACGCTCTTTTTCGACTTGTTCCGCTGCCATGCGTTCACGCTCCATCCGTTCCGCCTCGGCTTTCTCTCGGGCTGCCTGCTCTGCAGCGATACGCTCCTGTTCTGCCTTTTCCTTGGCAGTCTGTTCCGCTTTTGCCTGCTCTTTCGCTGCCATACGTTCGCGCTCCGCCTCGCCAGACACCTCTTTGTTATAGGCTTCCACTCTGGCGGCGGCTTCCGCACCGGCTATCTCCGCCACTTTCTCAACAGAGGCAGGGAGGGTGACGATGACCATGTTGTGCAGGGATTTTCCGTTCCCGTCCGTATAGGCTTCGTCAAACAACTGGTCGGTGACGAAGTTCGACTCTTTTATCTTGCCGCGCACAATCAGTTCCGACTTCACACGATTGCGGCGTGTCTTTGCCACTTGCGCCGCAGTCTGTTCTTCGTTGCCGTCCGTAGCGTAGCTTGTCACTAAAAGATACATTTGTCCGGCTTCGATGGCGGGGCGGTGTTCGTCGATGGCTGCAAGCAACCGCTCAAGTTCCTGTCCGTTGCCGCTCCACGGGGAGAAGAACATATCGTTCTCTGCCACGAACCGGAAACGGTAGGCAGTGGAGTCCGGCTTCTCCTGTGCCGAAAGCGACAATCCTGTAACGGCAAGAAAGACCGTCAATAATATTCGTTTTATCACTGTCATATTTGATAAGATTTGTTGTTACGGGTTAATAAAAAAGCATATCGGCGGCGTATGCGGGCATTGTTGTTCCATGCTCCGGCATACACCGCCGACGGATATGACGATACGCGCCCCCGATTGGTGAGGGCGGCATGTAAAGGTTCGGATAATAACGTGGAAAGGAGAGATATTCCGGAAAACGGACTCTCCGTAAGTGATTGGTATTTAAGGAATATTTTGTATATTGACGCGCGTAGCCATGAGAGAGAGAGAGAGAGAGAGAGAGAGTAACCGAATTATCTGAATATCCAAATAATCGGCACACATTTTAAGCGCATCGGACAAATATTTTCCGGATATGGAAACAACTTTACGAAACGGTAATGACACGAAAAAAGCCTCCGTCTTATAGGACGAAGCACCGCCTGAACAAAAAATATTTGTTATATACGGGTGGTATTTATATGTGCTTTTATTGCCGTTCATACATCGTTAACAAAACATTCTCGAAATACAATAGCAAAAGTACAAATAATTTCTCATTCCGCAATGAATTGAATGATATTATTTTGCAGAAACTTTTCCGGCAAGGCGGTTCCACTTTTTCATATTTGCTTTTGCCTGTCTTATACCCCTATCGGATTGACTTTCATCGTTTCTAAGTTCAGGAACAGCCCGTGATGCTCAATCATCCCGTGGCGGAACATTTTCCAGAGGATATTGCAGCCGAGTTGCGCCAGCGTGGAGTTGATAAACAGATCCTGTTTTTCCAATGCCTCTGCCAGTGAGCAACTCGGTCCGGAATCCACTTCTTTCACTCTCGCATATTTCACAAAACGGGTAATGACTTTCAGTGAGCCGACCGTTTCATACATCGTGGAAACCGGCTGTTTGATTTTCTTCGGCACGGTTCCCAGTACAACCTGCCCGGCGGTCTTTGTATTCCCGAAATCCATCCAGTAGAGCGGCGTGTTATTGTCCGTATAGGAGGATGAAGGAACTTTCGCAAGCACGTTCCACAAATCGAGTCTGGATTTTATATTATCCGTACAGGTAATGGTGATGTTCGCAATTTCGGTCCGCTTTACCTCCTTCAATACCGACGGATAGAAACTCGCCTCCGCTTTCCAGTCGTTTCCGAAAAAATTGTTTATCCTTGTGACCAGACATTGTGACTTGTTCAGTCCCAGGTCCGACGGTCCGAAGAGCTGCCGCCCAATGTTTGCGTCCGTCACGATGTCTGGATCGTAGACCGTTACGAACAATCCCGGATGTCCGAGTGCACGGAGCGTGACATCCAGTCTTGCCATACCGGTCAGCACTTGCGAGCCTGTACCGCCCGCGCCTATGATGTTTACCGTCACCGGATGTTGCGGGTTCATCAGGTAACTGTCTGTATAATGTACTCTTTTCATCGCAATATGTCTTTTAGTTTCAGTTTTTTTAAAGGTTGCAGTTCGTCAAGGTCAAAAGGCTTGTCCTTTGCCGCTTTCGTTACCAGTACCAGATTGGATTTCGTGGGGTTCCCACCTCCACCCAGATGGGAGAACTCCGTCAGCCAGAACCTCTTTTCCCAATACTCCAGCAGGTTCGTGTAGGTCAGGTCTTTCGGCTTCTCAATTTTTGCGGAGCCCAGACAGACGCTCGCTCCCGTCACATTGAAGAACGGAGCCGCAAAAAGGTCCGAATTGTCTGTCAGTTCAACATCTGTATAGGCATAGACATTCAGACGGTTTTCTCCGGCCTCATAGATCACGCCCGGCAGGTTGTATTCCGCGCTTTCAATCTTCAGGATGTCATGGAAGAACATCATGCGCTTTTGGGGCGGGTTGTACCAGATGTATTTCTCACTGCCCTTGCGCGGGTCAAACCACAGCAGGTTGGACGGTATCCTGCCGTATGGTGTCACACTGTGGCTTTCGGAATAGCCCCGTACCAGTTCGTTCATGAACTCCACCGTCACCGGACGGCCTTCGCCCATTGTCCCATTTTCGTCTATGTCCCTGACTTCGATAAAATAACCGTCGTCATCCGTGCTGTGGTTGTCATTCTCTTCCGCATAGACAATCAACGCCGCCCTCGGATGAAGCAGCGTCCTCAGTTTTCTTGTAAGTTCATTCGTTTCTACCATAATCTTTCAATATACAATGTTAATAAATTCATCCGCCCACTTGAAGAACCGTTCCGGATAGTCATCCATGATAAACAGGCGGTCGGTTTCCGGTGACAGGGCACAGGTGGTAATCGGGATGATATCGTATGTCTCCTGGCTGTTATTATTGTAATAGTCCACCAGATATTCGGACACCATGTCGTCGCAGTCATAGACCACCCTTATCTGCTGATCCAGACGCATCGGCTGAAAATCCGGTTCCTCCTCGTAAAAGGCATCATAGCCGTATTGCATGATACCGTGTTCCGGGTTAAGGAAGGGCAATCCCTTTTTCATCGCTCCGACAATGGAACGCTCGAAGTCGTTTTGCGGGGTGTATTTTTCAAGTGCCTTCGGCAAATCCTTGTAATAGGACTTTTTTTCAACATGCTCTAGCAGCCTGCCGATTTTCCCTTTCTCGTATGACCGTACCAGTTCCAGTCTTTTGACAGTTTCCTCTTCCTCCTCCTGCGAATCATCCTCTTTCAGCCACATGAATATATAATCCGTGTCCTCTTCGTCCAAAATGGTAGAGATTCCGTTTGCCCACATCAGCTTGTTAATGAATGTAATGGAAATCCTCCTGAGCGTAGAATTGAGAGATTCAACGAATTTCATCGGGAAATAGTACAAGGTCAGTTCGCCCCATTTGTGACACTTCCACAGATTGAAATAGAGCCTGCCGTTATCCTGTTCGATATTCACATTCATCCCTTCCCCGACAAGTTTGTCCATCTCGTCGTACAGATTGGCTATGCTTGCCCCGATACTTTTGCCCGGAGTATGCACCGCTTCCTGTTTCAACAAAAGGGCATAGTTGAAAAACGAGTCACGCAGGAACTCGTAGTTTTCCTGCGTAATCACGTTGATGCCATTACTGCCGTATGAATCCACGACAATACTTTTCTGTGCTATCGGGGCAAGTGCCGTATTCAGAAAAGAATTACGGCCCCGCTTGGAGCCGTAATCCGTTCTGTCCTGTTCACACCGTGTCGTACATTCCGTTCTGTCTGGCCGATGATGAGCCTTGCGAGCAGTGCCGACTGATGTTCGTCCAATGGTACACATGATTTCTTCTTTTTATTGTCCTTCTTCATGGTTTCCTATCCTTTTGTCCCGATGGTGGTCTTGAACTCGTACACCGCCTTGTCATTCTTGATGACCGGTCCGTGTACCGTCGCCGTGGTCAGCTCCGGGTAGAAGTTGGAGTAGTAACTCATGACCATTTCGGGGCTGTCCGACGGGTTGGGATCGTCGAGCGTAATCATTCCGCTGCCTTTCTTGAACGTGAACGAGCGTGTCATTCCTGTGATTTCGAGTGCCATAATCTTAAACTGTCTGATAAGGTGAATACTTGGGTTCTAACATGGATTGGGGAAAATCGGGATATTCCTCGTAATCCTTGGGATTGTAATTGATTTCTCCGTCCGCGGGATATTGCGCAGGGTAGTCTTCGGGAGAGAATGCCTGTTCCTGCCAGTGCGTGTCAGACTGTGCCCCGTATGGAGGCTGCGGAGCCGTAGGCTGTTGTCCGGCATATTGCGGCTGTGGCGGAAGCGGTCTTTGCGGCGGTTGTTGCGGTGGCCACATCGAAGGCTGTTGCAGCGGTTGTGCCGTCATAGGCCGCTGCGGTTGTCCTGCTATCGGTCTCGGAGCCTGGGGCTGCGGCGGATAGGGCGGTTGCTGCATGGGAACTGCCATTGGTCGTGGCTGTGGCTGTTGTGCCGTTGCCGCCATAGGTTGCTGCTGTGGCTGTGGCTGCGGTTGCGGTGCCGGTTCATCCATCAGCTCGAACAGGCTGCCCTTGTTCATCGCCTTCTTCTGTTCCTCCACCATGCTGTCAATCTTCTTCAGGTCTTGCGGCTTGGCATGGAGGCGTGCCTGGCCGAGTGCGGAGACAGCCTCGCTGTGCTTCCCGGCGGCAATCAGTTCCTCCGCCTTCTTGAGATGCTTCTCGTACTTCTCGCGTTTCTCCTTCTCCTCCTTCGTCTCTTTGGCTTTTTCTTCCTTCGCCGCCTTGCTGTCGGCAGCGGCCTTGTCAGCCTGCGCCTCGAACTGCGCCATGTTGGTGATCAGTCCCGCCACCTTCTGTATCGGCCGGGCGACGGTTTGCAGGAATCCCGCGTCCAGTTCCTCCGGCAGTCCGCTGACCGTCAGGGGCACGATGTGGTTCTGGGCCTCGTCCTTCAGCCCGTTCGACTTCGGCAGTGTGGATACCGCCATTTGTCCGTTCGCTTTGCGGATGACTATCGTGAGGTCCACGCCCTCGGTCATCATCTGGTTGATTGCTGTAAAAAACATAACTGTAATAATTTAAAGTGTGAATAATCGTATTTTTTATCGGTTGAAGAACTCCGCCAGCAGCCTGTCCCTGTCGGGATGGTGGCATATTTCCAGGATGGGGTTCAGCAGCGTGGAGATGTGTACCGGTCCTGTGCCTCTTGGCGGGAACTTGACTACGGGATTCGGCTCCACTGTCCTTTTTCTTCTTGTTGCGGGCATCGGCATCTGCACCGGTGCCATCGGCGGTCTTGAGATGATTGCTTGGTTCATGACTTTATAATTTTAATTGTGAATATCCGGGCTTTGGCAGCCCGTTGAACTACAAGGGCTTTACGGTAAACGCTTCCGGAAAGGCAAGGCTTTCGGGAAAAATACCGGAGCGCAGCGAGGATGATTTTTCCGCGAAACCCGAAGGGCCCGGCCTTGCCGTCCGAAAAGAAGCGTTTGCCAACTTTGCCCTGTAGTTCACGGTCTGTCAATGGCTGTATGCGCTTCCCTGTCTTTTCCATGCGTGTCCTCGTCATTCTCATTTCCATAAGGCATGGGAAACAAAAAGAGCCGCCCGAAAGGACAGCCCTGTTCCGCGAGGTGATATTTGGACCTGTATGGTATATCCGCTTCATATGTCTGTATCTTTAGAAAACCAGATAGCTGAGAATGCAGAAAAGTATAGCCGCCGCTACCAGCAGGCAGGCTATTTTATATAAAAACCTGAAGAATCCCTTGAAACACACGATGGCGACTGCCGCCCATACGGGCGATATTCCTCTTGAGTGGAGATAGCTGAACACGATGAAGGCGACAATGGCCAATGCCATAATCCTTATCCATTTGGCTGTCCTGAGTTTTTCGATACATTCCCTTGTTTTCATGACCGTATATGGTTAATGGGTGAAACATGTCATTTCCAATTTCAGGGGCCGGAAAGCGGACCGCCTCCACCGGCAAGGTTTTCGGGGAAAATACCGGAACGCGAGTGAGGATGATTTTCCCCGAAACCTGCAAGGCCCGACCTTGCGGGTGGAAACGGGCGGTTCCGCTACCTTTGCCCTTGAATTGGAATGGCAGTGCATTATTTCCCCTTCCCTCCCTTGGGCTTGGGGAACGAGAGTTTCAGGTTGAAGTCCGCGTCAAAGGCTACCGCGGCGTCGAAAGAGGCCCCTTTCTTGCCCTTGACCCCCTTGATCAGCCTGGTGGAGCCGGAAGAGAAAAGCTGTTCCAGATGCTGGTCGGTCAGCTCCTTGTTCAGGAAACGGCGGAACACCAGCAGTCCGCACCCCTCATGGTCGCACTTGGCGACTTTTGCCTTCACTATCACATTGCCGGTCTTGCACTTGGGGCAGGTAAAGGCGCGTGACGACGGTTCGGGGAATTTGAGACGCAGTATCTCACCGGTCACTTTCCCGGTGTATTCCCGGATGGAGAGCATGAAGCTTTCCGGATCGAGGGTGTGCCCCTCTATCTGTGCCAGTGCCTTCTCCCATGTACCGGTCAGTTCGGCATCGGCCACCATCATGCCCTTGACCGACTCGTAGAGGTAAAGCCCCTTTTCCGTCGGGCGGATGCTCTTGCCGGAACGCTCGATATAGTCACGCTTGAAAAGGGTCGTGATGATGGCGGCACGGGTAGCGGGCGTGCCGATGCCCAGCTCCTTCACCGCTTCCCGTGCCTGTCCGTCAGCGATTTCCTTACCGCAGTTCTCCATGGCGGTGAGCAAGGTCGCTTCCGTGTAAAGGGGTCTGGGCAGGGTCTTTTTCTGTGCCAGCCCGTATCCCATGACCGGGATTTCCTCGCCTTCGGCAAACACCGCCGTTCCCCCGTTACCTTCCGGCTCGTCCTTTTCACGGTCTTCCTTCCGGGAGAACACGGCACGCCAGCCGGGATTGACGATGACGGCGGATTGTGAGCGGAAATCCATACCCTCGCACACGCACTCCATCTTCAGTGACTCTTTCTCGCAGCGTGGAGAGAAGGCTTCCAGCATCCTTCCGGCTATCATCTCATAAACAACCGCTTCCGCCTCGGACAGCCCTTCGGGAACGACGCCCGTGACGATCAGTGCATGGTGGTCGGTCACTTTCGTGGCGTCCACGCTCCGGGTGTTCAGGCCGGAAAGGTCGAAAGTCCGTCCGTATTCCCTGAACCAGGGCATGGTGATGACCTTTTCCAGCAAGGCCGGGACATGTGCCATGACATCCTCCGGGATATAACGGCTGCCCGTTCTCGGGTAGGAGACCAGTTTCTTTTCGTACAGGGACTGGGCGATGGAAAGGGTCTTGTCCGCCGAAAGGTCGTGGTGGATGTTGCAGTCCTTCTGTAGTGCGGTAAGGTCATACAGAAGCGGAGCCTGCTGAAATACCGTCTTTCGTTCTACCTTATTTATGGTCACCACAGAGTCGGAAGTAATGCGCCTGTACGCGGCCTCCGCCCCATTCTTGTCCCTGAAGTCCTCCGGGTGGAAGAACTGCCGGTGCACGTCGTCTTTTTTCAGCGCGATATGCAGCTGCCAGTATGGAGTGGAGACGAAGTTCCGGTTTTCCTTGAAGCGTGCGCATATCATGGCGAGCGTGGGAGTCTGCACACGGCCTATGGAGTTGTTCGCCGATCCGGAGGCTGTCGCCAGGGCGCGGCTCGCGTTCATGCCCACCAGCCAGTCGGCCTTCGCACGGCTGTCGGCGGCGGCATAGAGGCTGTCGTATCCGCTTCCCTCCCTGAGGTTCGCCATGCCCTCGCGGATGGCCTCGTCGGTAAGCGAGGAGATCCACAGCCGTCTGAAGGGCTTGGTATAGCCCAGATAAGAATATATCCACCGGAAGATAAGTTCCCCCTCGCGGCCCGCGTCCGTTGCCACGATGATGCTGTCGCATTTGGAGAATACTTCATCAATGATTTTGAGCTGTTTGCCGGCGGCGATGTCCGTCACCATCCCCCTGTCCGTGCGTATCTGCCGTGGCACAAGGCGGAACGGTTCGGGAATCATCGGGAGGTCTTCGGCGGTGGTCCTCGTGTAGCCGTATGTTCCCGGCAATGCCAGCGACACTAAATGTCCCAGCGCCCATGTCACCATGTAGCCGTTTCCTGTTATGTAGCCGTCCATTTTTTCTGTAGCCCCGACTACGCGGGCTATGTCCTGACCGACACTCGGTTTCTCTGCTATGATTGCTATCATGATTCGGATAAAATTTAAGCCGTTTCCCGCTTGCCGGTACGCGAAGACGGGAAACGGCGGTTATACATTCGGTTTACATATTATAAGAAGGCGGGGTTACTGTTCCACGGGCTTGATACCGAGGATTTCGAGCAGCGGGTCGCCGTCCTTGCGTACCAACTGGAGTGTGGCGTCCATCACCACGTCCACGCCGAGCAGCACCAGGCTGAGCGATACCACGTTTGTCTTCTCACCGCTGAGCAGCGTATCGAGTTCCCCGGCCATTTCCAGTTCATCCTTCAGGATGCCGATGGCTGCCAGCTCGTCCCAGTTCACGTCTTCCGCCTTGAAAGGCGTGTTGTTTTCCTTGTTCATTTCCATGTTCTGATTCTTTTGGGTTCAACATTCGTTTTGCTTTGACCGTCAGGCTATGCTCGCCCCCCTGGATTGGCGGTTTTCCTCTCCCTGTCTTTGTGTGGCGGACACCACGTTGCGCTGCGAGGCGTCGCGTCTGCGGTCGGGATTCTCGTTGTAGAAGTCCAGTCTGCCCTGGTTGAAGTTCGCCTTGACGTACTGCGAGATGGTCTTTCCGTCATACCCCTTGATGCCCTCGACCAGCACCGCCTTGCCGCTCTGGAGGTCGGCACGCTGCTTGCGGGTAAGCTCTACGTCCCATACCTTGGCCGGTATCTTGAACTCCTCGCGCTGGTCGAAGCCGTCCCGGGTGCGCGAGTAGCTCAGCCTGCCCGTTTCGAGGTCTGCCTTGATGAACGAGGAGAATTCCTCTCCCTTGCGGTTCACCATGTCGTTGAGGAAGATGGGCTTCCCTTCGCGCAACTCTTTCTGTTCCTCGGGAGTGATTTTCACGCCATTGATTTCATTCGGGATGTAGATTTCCCGTGCGCCTTCCGGGGAGTCGGGATTGTAGCGGGTGTAGGACGGGCGGCCTGTCGCCTCGTCGAGTTTCACGTAGGAGGAGAACAGTTCCCCGTCCTTGCGCTTCATGCCCTCCACGAAGATGGCCTTGCCCTCGTTCAGGTCGTCAATCTGCTTCTTGGTCAGTTCGACGCCTCCCAAAGACTGCCGGTTGAAGAGCTTGTCGTTCTCGAAGATGAATTCCACGCCCCTGCGCTCGGCGTTGACCTGGAGGTGGGCGTCGAACGGGTTGCCCGATCTGGCTGTCATTCCTTCGACGAATATCTTCTTGCCTTCCCGCAGGTCGTTCTGCTCCTGCTCGGTCAGTTCAACTCCGCTGATTTCACGCGGTATGAAGACATTCTCGGCTTTCATCGCCACCACCTCGTTGGTCAGCTTGTCGATGCTGACGAAAGAGGGGACATACTCGCCGTTGCGGTTCTTCAGTTCCACGACACGCCCCATGTTGCCCGTCTCAAGCAAATTTTTCTTGTCCTCGTCCGAGAAGATGTGCCCGAAGTAGGGACGGTCGAGGTCGGGTTTCTGCCGGATACCGTGGATGCCCAGCACGATGTCTCCGGAGCGGGACTGCTGGAACGAGAGCCTCGCGTCGGTGCGTAGCACGGCGGAGCCGAAGTTCATGCTGATGGGCACGACCTGGTTGGTCTTGTAGCCCCTGAGCATCTGGTCGAGCAGCCCCCGTTCCTGGAGTTCTTCACGGGAGAGCCCGAAGTTCTTCAGCTGCTCCCAGTTGATCATGGACTCGTTGTAGCGGTACTGGGGCTGCTGCTGCGTGCCGTCACCTTGGGCGGCCTGCTGCTGTGTTTCGTTTTTCTTTGCCATTTCTTCTTGATTTTGATGGTTGATACTTTGGTTTTCCTTGTCGCGGGGGACAATCTCGTACTGTTTGAGGAATTCCTCCACCGCGTCTGTCTTTTTTCCGGCGGCGAGGTCTTCGACGGCCTGCCGCACTTTCGGGTCGTCCAGCGTGTCTTCCTTGATGGAAAGGATGCCGAAGCGTGTCGGGTCCTTGAGCTGGCTCCAGAAGTTCTTCAGGAAATTCTCGAACATGTTCGCGTAACGGTCGATTTTGAGGAAGGAGTTGCGGTGCTCCTTGTCTGCCGGCACTGTTTCGTACCTGCCGTCCTTGTCGAGCTTGCTGACCGCCTGGAGGAGCAGCTCCATCTTGTCGAGGATAAGGACGATGTCACTCATCTGCTCGTTCTCGGTGACTTGCGGTTTGAGGGGTTCGTCCCTCACGTTTTTCTTTGCCATAACTTTGAGTTTTTAGCGTTGATAATTGTTGTTGTCACCGCAAATATATAGGCATAATTTTGATAAATGACTATGTTTCAATGCGTTAGGCTATCCATTTCATCAAGTGTCATCATGTTTCACCGCGAGAGGAAAGAGTGTGGGCCGGAAAATGGGAAAAACGGAGGGAGAAGCCGGAACAACGCACCAAAGCCCGAAAGCGGAAAAAAGGGGGAAGCGTACGGACAGCCGCAACCAATCGAGGAAAAACGGCAGGGACGACACGGAAAACGGAGGCAAACCGCAAGGACGGCACGCAAACGGCAAAGGAAAAACTGTAATATGCAGAGTTGGGAGCGAGCGCAGCCCTTGTCCCCGTTTGAGGTATCCCCTGATGGGACAGGAAGAAGATTTTGTTTGGAAAACTCCGGGTGGCGTGACCCATTGGGATATCATAACGCGGCAAAATATCCCCCGGCAGATTTTTTCATTGACCTTGTATTATGCGTCGTAGGTCGCTTCGCTTGCCAAGTCCCAAACCTTTCCGCAACTCGGACGGCAATACCGGAGCGTTTTTTCGGGCGGAAAATTACCGCAGGGAATTTTATGTCCCGAAAACCGAAGGCTTGAACGTGCAGGTATTCGCCTTCCGAGTTACCTTCTTGATGGGACTTGGTAAGGGAAGCGACATTAATAAGCCCGGCTATTGCTATTGGAGAAATTTGGTACTTTTCCCATTTTTTTCCAATAGAATAATCGCACTACAGATAATTTTTACTACTTTTGCAACATGAAAATACCAAGAGACAAATACTTACAAGAGCTGCAAAGTGTGATGCACAACGGAATGATTAAGATTATTACCGGTGTACGACGTTGTGGAAAATCTTACCTTCTATTTGAGTTATTCAAACAATCATTACTTGATAATGGCGTGAATGAAGATCATGTTATTCAAGTAGATTTGGAAAACCGACGTAGTAAAGATCTCAGGAATCCGGACACATTATTGGATTATATTGACGGGCATATTGTAGATAACGATATGTACTACATACTATTGGATGAGATTCAACTTGTTCCAGAATTTGAAGATGTACTCAATAGCTATCTGAAAATTAAAAATGCAGATGTATATGTGACCGGTAGTAATAGTCGAATGCTATCCAGTGATGTAAAAACCGAATTTCGTGGTCGAGGATATGAAATCAGAGTACATCCTTTAAGTTTTTCGGAATTTCTCAAGACAGGACAGTACGCAAGCGAACTTAACGCTCTGCAAGACTATATGATTTATGGAGGAATGCCGCAGATTGTGTCTTTTTCTGACAAAAAGAAGAAAGAAAACTATCTTAAATCATTGTTTCAGGGTACTTATATACGCGATATAAAAGAACGGTATAATATTAGGAATGATGATGATTTGAACGAACTTATAGACATTATAGCTTCTAATATCGGTTGCCTGACAAATCCGACAAACCTTGAAAATACATTCAAATCTGTGAAAGGTCATAGTATCTCAGATACAACCATACAGAGTTATCTCGGGATGTTACAAGATGCGTTTATGGTGGAAAAAGCCATTCGGTATGACATTAAAGGTAAGCATTACATCAATACACCTTCAAAATACTATTTTGAAGATGTAGGATTGCGCAATGCCCGTCTGAATTATCGTCAGATTGACGGTGGCCACCTTATGGAAAATATTATATATAATGAACTGCGTATCAGAGGGTATTCTGTTGATGTCGGGCAAGTGGAGGTGAGAACAACAAATGCCGAAGGAAAGAAAATACGAAAACTATTGGAAGTGGATTTTATTTGTAACAGTGGGAACAAACGTATGTATATACAATCAGCACTTGATATGCCTACTCCTGAGAAAATTGATCAGGAAACAAATTCACTTCGTCATATCAATGATGGATTCCCTAAAATAGTCATAGTTGGAGGCTTAACCCCTTCTTATGTGAATACTGATGGCATATCAATCATGAATGTGATTGACTTCCTTAAAGATACAGAAATGGGGCTATTGTAAATAATTACAATATGGGCAAAATGGTGTGCTAAAAATGGTGCGTAGGTCTCTATACAAGATGACCTACGCATCATTTTTATAATCCAGGATTCCTTTTAGAGATATACAAGTTCAAGTATGTATACTCCAGCCGTGTATGGGAGTCAGTGTAACCGCATAAGACTGGTCCGGTTTTCCATGGTAAAGCAATCCTCCGACAATACCGCTGCTTCCGTTAGCGGCCACTTCCGCAAAACCGAATGAATGTGGGGCGAAATCCCGGTAGAGTTCAATTTCATACCTGCCGTTTGAGTTCTTCTCCCATTGTTTGAGGCGTTCAATGCAATTCTGAAATGTTGTGTCGCCGATACTTTTGGCGTACTCCACTACCTTATCGTAGTGTTCCTGACATCTGATTTTCATAACATGATTTAATTGGATTTATAATAGTTCTTCGTATGTTCCGAAACCGATACACTCTGCTATGGTGAAATCTTCCCTGCCTTTGTCCGCCATGGATTTCATATCATTCAGGCTGTCGCAGTAGAAGAATATTTCATCGTCCTTTTCCGTATCGGCATCCATAGCCAAAGCAATTCTTGCCTCTTCCGTTTCCAACGTATCGTTCCACCGTATCACGCAATCCGCGTAATGAGGTTCACATCCTTTTTCTGTATAGAATTTAAGATAATGGCTTCCGATTTCCTTTCTGACCTCATCCGGCTTTTTCCATGAACTGTCATCCACGATTTCAAAACCCAGCCCTTCGACCAGCAGGCAAGTACCATTATCATATACCATCATGGTGCGTTTGCCGATGTGTTTTTTACGCATTTCCGCCCAGTCGGGTATATCCCAACGCTCGGTAGTCCATACCCCGCGATAGGCTTCAGATATGGAATTGTATTCGCTTAATGTTATCTTCTTCATGTCAATGTTTTTATAGGATACAGAAAGTTACCTTATAAGTCTTGCACGCCTTTCCGAATGCCGGATTGGTGTCGAATTCGTTGTATGACTCCCAATCCACCGACATGGTGTAACCGTTCGGAAAGTTTTCAACGATGAACTTGGTTATCATCTCCTTGTCTTCATCGGGCAGGAACAGTTCCTCGTCGATGCCGTACTCCAATGAAAAAATCGCCCATTCGGGAATGTTGTCCCAAACGATCGTCTTGCTGTTATTGTTATTCATAGTCCTGCTGATTATTGGGGTGAAACCATAAGTCTTTTTATAATTTCGTCAAGCTCCGTTTCCCACTTGTCCGCCCCCTCAATGAGTGACGGGTAGGTCAGCTGTTTCCACTGTCGGTAATCGAACAGTTTCATCCGTAGCGGATAGTAGTCGAACAGCTTCCTGTTGTCAGCGAATATTCTCAGGTGGTTGGTTCCCACCTCCATCAGTTTCAGTCCGTATCGGTCGATTATCTCTTTGAACCGTCCCATCGGTGTAAAGTTGCTTCTGCTCATACCTTTTGTTTTTTGAGTTAGACATCCCCGGCTTTGTAGAGCCGAGATTTTATTTCTTGCCTGCCCCGCCGTTCCGTGCCGGATTGCGCAAGGCTTTCGGGAAAAATACCGCAAGCGCAGCGAGGATGATTTTTCCGCGAAACCCGAAGGGCCCGGCCTTGCACAATCCATAAGGCACGGGACGAACTTTGCAGGCTGAAATAAAACAGCGGTGTCCTATTCCTCTTTTTTTCCGTCCTCCTGTGGAATCAGGTGTTTCAAATCCGGGTCATTGGCAATTCTTTCCATCTCATCTTCAATTATTTGCAGTACGTCCGCCTTGATACGGGAGTAGTTGCGGTCTATCTGCTGCTGCATGATGTCGTTACCGTCTGCATCCTTGAACTCGTTGATGACAGGGATTTTTTTGTAGGCTCTGGTCTCCGCCGCCACCTTCTCGTTATCGACGATGATACGGGCATGGAAAATCTTCTGCTCGATTTCCTCACCGAAGTTGTCCGCCACGCTGCCCACGAATGTACCCTGCGAGAGGTTGGCAATCTTGGAAGCGGGTATCAGGGAATCCAATTGCGTGTTGATGGAGGTGGATGTGTCCTGCCGGTTGATGGATATGGACTGCCTTTGCTGAAGGATTTTGCCGAAACGCTCCGAAAGGTTCTTTGCCGTTTCGCCTACCACCTGTCCGGAGAAAATATTGCCGACTGTATTTTGGATCACTTTCGCCTCTTTTTCACCGTAGTCACGGGTCAGCTGCGAGAAGTCCTGGAAGCCGAGACATACCGCCACCTTGTTGCTTCGGGCGGTGGCTATCAGGTTGTCGATGCCGCGGAAATAGATGGTCGGTAGCTCGTCTATAATAATGGAACTCTTCAGCTGTCCCTTCTTGTTCACCAACTTCACGATACGGGAATTGTACAGTCCCAAGGCCGCCGAATAGATGTTCTGCCTGTCAGGATTGTTTCCCACACAGAGGATTTTGGGCTGTTCCGGATTGTTCAGATCAAGTGTAAAATCATCGCCCGTCATCACCCAATACAACTGGGGTGAAATCATCCTCGAAAGCGGAATTTTTGCGGACGCTATCTGGCCATAGGCTAAGCACCCGGCGCCTTGCCACCTTTTACAGTGGTAGGTTTCCAAGCACTCGCCTCCGAACCGTGCTGACAGGTCTCCCCGTACACGGCTCTCCACCTTCTCATTCAGTCTAACTTTCCTGCGTGTATTTTGTGATGGCATACTGAACATACTGCTAATGTTTTGCGGTTACGTGAAATCATTTTTATTTCCCAATCACTTTTACCTTTTAGGTCTTTCAATTTGCGTACATGGTGCATTTCAAGATTGTCCGTAGCACCGCAATTTTCACATACACGTGCCTGAAGTCTCTTGATTAGTCCATTTCTGCCGCCTGTTATGGCAACTGTGTTTGGCAGTTTGTCATCCAAATACCGATTGGGCAGTTCCTTTCGCTTAAAGCCTTTGTCGTAGAACTCACGTTTGAACTCATATCCCCTTTTATTGGTGTACGGTATGGCAAATACTCCGTTTTTCTTGTACTTCGCAATGATTTTCTTTTTAGAAGTGCTGTACTTTGCGGCGTATGTCTTATACATACTGTATTCCATGATGTTATAAAAAGAGTCAATGACGGGACTATTATTTGCAATCGAATAGAAGTTATAGAACCCCATGATTTCGGA
>ULVK01051714.1_pt1 | contig 16752 bp, 18 predicted proteins | sample 1959311 | NCBI WGS metagenome assembly ULVK01 (sample SAMEA4835783, study PRJEB28245) | human gut metagenome | biome: gut microbiome; material: fecal sample | place: Denmark | collected 2008 | reverse complement strand
CAGAACGATATCGATCGTGATCGGACTTTTTTGACACGCTGGCTTTTTTGACAGACTGGGACAAATCTGTCCGTCCCTTTCAGGCAGGCGCAGAAACGCATGAAAATGGATTGTTTTGACATGCTGCGCCTGTTGAGAATCAGAATTTTACTGCAGGATGCCTTCTTTGGATTCAGAAGCGGATGCTGTGTGCGCATCTGTATCCATGGAGACACGAATCTGCTCAATATGATGGTTTGCAACCCGCGTGATCTGCACATGCAGGCCTTCAAAGTCAAACGAAGCGCCGGAATCGGGGAGCCGTCCGAACTGCTCCATGACCCAGCCGCTGACGGAGGCCATATCCGAGTCGGATTTCAGACCGAAATAATCTGCAAAATCGTCAAAACTCATTTCTGCATCGACCAGATAGGTGCCGTCGGTGCTCTTACTGATCGGCGTTTCTTCTTCGTCATGCTCGTCCCAGATCTCGCCGACCAGTTCCTCCAGAATGTCCTCCATCGTCACAATTCCGCAGGTGCCGCCGTATTCATCGACTACAACGGCGACATGCGTTTTTGCCTGCTGGAGTTTTTTGAGCAGCAGACTGATAGATTCCATCTCCAGCGCATAGACCGGCGGCAGAATAATGTCTCGAAGCGGCTTATCCGTCACGCCGCAGCCAACATAAAAGTCCTTCTGATGGATGGTGCCAAGAATATTATCAATAGAATCCTGATAGATCAGGAGCCTTGAATATTTTGTCTCCGTGAACAGCGCGGCAACCTCTTCCTTGGTGGCTGTGACCGGAAGCGCGGCCAAATCAGTACGGTGGATCAAAATGTCCTCCGCTCGCTGTTCGGAAAAATCAATCGCGTTTTTGAGCAGTTCGCCCTCGTTTTTATCGATGCTGCCGTCCTGCTGCACCTCATCGACAAGCATGAGCAGTTCTTCCTGCGACATTTTATTGTCTGATTTGAGATGGAAGACCTTCGCCAACAGCTTTTTCCAAAGTGAAAAAATCGCGTTCAGCGGCGTAAAGACCCAGATCAAGATCTGCAGCATCGGCGCAGACAGCATAGCGCATTGCTCCGCACAGTCCTTCGCAATACTCTTCGGTGAAATTTCTCCGAAAATCAGCACAACGACCGTGACGACGACGGTAGAGATCGTGGCGCCTGCGTCGCCGTAATGCTTGACAAACAGCACAGTGCCGATCGAGGCTGTGGCAATATTCACGATGTTGTTTCCAATCAGAATCGTAGACAGCAGCCGGTCGTAACGTTCGAGCAGCCTGCAGACCAGCGCTGCCCGTTTATTCCCTTTCTCTGCAAGGGTCTTGAGCCGTGTTGTGTTTGCGGAGGAAAAAGCCGTTTCCGTCGCTGAAAAATAGGCGGAGAGAATCAGACAGCCTGCCATGATAATCAGGCATGTGGTGGTAGACAATGTAAGCAAACTCCTTTTCTGTTATCTGATTATTTGCATGTAAAGACGCAAAAAAGCACGTCCACCCTGCATCTAGCAGCGCAGATATGCTTCCAAAAACAGATGACAGATCAGACGTGTACTATGACAATCGCTGTCGTCAGAATCCATTCGGTTCATTCCTTTCTCATAAAATCAGGTTTATTATAACAAAAATCACGAATTCGTCAAGAAACAAATTCACCAGAAAGCAGAGGCTTTTGTCGGTCCGACAGAGTTGCTGCTTGCTGAAAGCGGCCGCGTCCAAGCCTCCCCTTGTCATGCCTTGCATGGTAAGGGGAGGCTTGGGTTGATGTTACAGAGCAGGGGACCGTCGTTACTCCGCCTGATAAACGATCTCGCCGTTTACAATGGTCATGTACGCCTCGCCGCCGATGGTGGTCAACGGGTCTGCTGTCCAGAGAACAAGATCGGCGTCCTTGCCCGGTTCCAGGCTGCCGACACGGTCGGCAATGCCGAGGCTTTTAGCCGGGTTGATGGTGATGGCATGCCACGCTTCCTCCATCGGCAGTCCAGCCGCTGCTGCAAGTCCAGCCGCCAGCGGCAGATATTGCAGCGGAATGACCGGTGCATCGGTAATGATGCTGACCGTCAGTCCTGCGCGGTATAAAACGCCCGCCGTCGTAAAGCTTTTGTTCCGCAGTTCGACCTTGCTCTTGCTGCCGAGCGATGGGCCGACAAAGACCGGATATCCTTCTTCGGCCAGTTCATCTGCGATGACCTCGCCGTCTGTGCAGTGGTCAAGCGTCAGCTTCAGATTAAACTCGCGCGCGATGCGCACGGCGGTCAGAATATCGTCCGCGCGGTGTGCATGGCACTTGATCGGGATCTCGCCATTCACGACCGGGAGCATCGCCTCCAGCTTCATGTCCAGCGGCGGATTTTTCCCAGCGGCCTTGTCGTCGCGGTAGCGTATGGTGCGCATCAGCAGTTCGCGCAGCAGACCGGCCACGGCCATGCGCGTCATGGGGCTCTGCTTTTTGTTCTGCCCGTAGCAGCCCTTTGGGTTTTCGCCGAACGCGCATTTCATTGCTGCGGGCGACCGCAGTACCATCTTGTCAACGCGCTTGCCAGCCAGCTTGAGGATGGCGAACGTGCCGCCGACGACGTTTGCACTGCCGGGGCCGGTGCAGGCGGTCGTTACGCCGCCGCGAAGCGCCAGACCGAACGCTTCATCCTGCGGATTGATCGAGTCGATGGCACGCAGCTGCGGCGTCAGCGGATCAACGATCTCGTTATAGTCCATGCCTTCCCAACGCATGGATTGATTGTCAAGGCCGATGTGGCAGTGTGCCTCCACGCAGCCCGGCGTGAGCAGCCGCCCCTGCGCATCAATGACCTTTGCACCCACGGGCGCGTCGATTTCCGGCGCGACAGCAGCGATTTTTCCGTCCTCGATCAGCAGGCATCCATTTGGAATGTCCGCTCCGGCCATCGTTTTGATGTGTGCGTTCTGAATCAGCAGCATATTGTATCTCCTTTCACAGCGCCAATTCGCTGTTTCCTCCAGTATAACGCGAGCCGCCGCCAAAAAGCAAGCGCTGTTTTTCCCCAGTCCGCTAGACAAAAAAGGCAGATGCTGTTATGATAGAAACAGAAAATCCAAAAACGACGATCAAGGAGATTGCTATGAAACAGTATTATCTTGGAATTGAGTTCGGTTCCACGCGCGTCAAGGCCGTCCTGATCGACGGCGAACACCGCATTGTCAAAAGCGGTGATTACACATGGAAAAGCAGTCTGGAAAACGGCGTCTGGACGTATCATATGGAGGATGTGCAGACCGGCCTGCGCACCGCCATTCGCAACCTCGGCGAACTGCCCGGCGCCGTTTCGGCCATGGGCATTTCCGGCATGATGCACGGCTATCTGGCCTTCGACAAGGACTGGAACCTGCTGGCCCCGTTCCGCACCTGGCAGAACACCATGACCGGCGAGGCAGCCGAGCAGCTTACGGCGGAATTCGGCTTCAACATCCCGCAGCGTTGGTCCATTGCGCATCTGTATCAGGCTGTACTGAACGGCGAAGCGCACGTCAAAAATATTGCGCACATCACAACGCTTGCAGGCTATGTCCATTATTTGCTCACGGGCGAAAATGTTCTCGGTGTGGGCGAGGCCTCCGGCATGTTCCCCATCGACAGCGAAACGCTGGATTATGACGCGGCCATGCTCGAAAAGTTTGACGCACTGATTGCCAAATACGGCTTTGCGTGGACGGCGCGCAGCGTTCTGCCTAAGGTTCTGACAGCAGGACAGGCTGCAGGCGCTCTGACGCAGGCAGGAAGCACGTTCCTCGACGGCCTGCTGTCTGCCGGTATCCCGTTCTGCCCGCCCGAGGGCGACGCAGGCACCGGCATGACGGCGACGAACGCCGTCGCACCCAGAACCGGCAACGTCTCGGCAGGTACGTCTATCTTCGCCATGGTCGTTCTGGAAAAGCCGCTGTCGAAGGTCTATCAGGAGATCGACATGGTCACCACGCCCAGCGGCAAGCCTGTCGCCATGGTACACTGCAATAACTGCACGAACGATATGAACGCATGGGTGAGTCTGCTCGGCGAGACGGCGAAGCTGTTCGGCGCGGAGGTTTCGACCGGCGAATTGTTTACAAAGCTTTACCAGAAGAGCCTTGAGGGCGATGCTGACTGCTCCGGCGTCCTGACCTATAACTATATGGCAGGCGAGGGCATCACACATCTGGACGAGGGCCGTCCGATGGTCGTCCGAAAGCCAGAAAGCAGCTTTACGCTTGCAAATTTCCTGCGTTCCCAGCTTTACGCAACCATGTCAACGCTCAAGCTTGGTATGGATATTCTCGCAGAAGAGCATGTTGCCATCGACTCCCTGACCGGCCACGGCGGCCTGTTCAAGACGCCGGTTGTCGGCCAGAAGTATATGGCTGCTGCCTGCCGCGCACCTGTGACCTGTATGGAATCGGCGGGCGAGGGCGGGCCTTACGGCATGGCGCTGCTTGCGTCCTATCTGGTGCAGAAACAGGACGGCCAGACGCTTGAACAGTATCTGGAGACTGAGATTTTCGCGGACGTCAAGCGCACGACGCTTGCGCCCGATCCCGAAGATGAAGCCGGCTTCGACCGCTATCTTAGCTGGTACCGCAGCGCACTCGCAGCGGAAAATGCCGCAGTAAAAGCGTTCTGATCAATCATTCCGAAAACAAGGAAAAGGCTCCCCGTCTCCGGGAAGCCTTTTCTGCTTACATGGCCGAGGAAATCGCGTCTACAGCCTTTTCTGCTTCGTTTTGAATGGCCTTGGCGGCCTGTTTCGTCAAGCGGTATGCGTCGCTGTTTTTCGGCAGCATCATCGCGCCCAGCGCGCCGACGGCGACACCTGCGCCCATGGTCAGAAAAAAGCCCCGTACTGTCATATGCGCACCTCTTTACCGCATCGCTGTACCGGACGTACTGCCGGTCACAGTTCTGCCGGTTGCCGTACCGCTCTGGCTGTAGCCCGTGCCGTTGTAGCCGGGGTTGTAGTTTGTGCCGTTATACACGCCGCCATAGCCGTTTGTGCCGTTGACATAGCCGTTCCGGGTCGTGGAGACGTTGGAATAGCCGTCGTAATACGGCTGCGTCGCCGCACACGCGGTCAGAGACGCCGCGAGCATCAGCGCGGCCAGCATCAGAATCAAGCCTTTTTTCATGAGAAATTCCTCCTTTTTTGCGAATCATATCGCTGAGGCTAGTTTCTGCAAGCACTGCACGCGGTATGCTGTGAGTTTTTTACAGAGCAGGAATCGATAAAAATCGATATAAGCATATTGAAAGTTTGCGTTTATGCTGTATAATAAAAAACAGATAAAAATGAGAAGGAGAACGCTCATGAAAAAGCTGTCCATCAAAAAAGGCGTGCAGTGCATGGCCTGTCTGGAGTGCGTCCGCGCCTGCTCCAACGCATACTATAAGGAATTCCACCCCGATAAGGCTGCCCTGAAGATCGTTCAGCGCGGCGAAAATGTCCGCCCCATGGTCTGCGTCCAATGCGGCAAGTGCGCCGAGGCCTGTCCCTCCGGGGCGATCACCCAGAACCCCAAGGGTGTCTGGATGATCAGCCGCAAACTCTGTACCGGCTGCGGCAAGTGCGTCGAAGCATGTCCCTTCGGCCTCATCGTCAAGGACGAGGCTGCCCCGTATTCCAGTAAATGCACCGCCTGCGGCATCTGCGTCAAGGCATGTCCCATGGAACTGCTGGAGATTGTTGAAAAATAAACCCAAAGCGGCGGATTTGCGAATCTGCCGCTTTCGTTTATCATAAAGATAGCTAGCTGCAGATTTGCGGGCTGGTCAAGCCTCCGGCGGCACTATCTTTTCTGCCTTGCCGGAAAAGACAGGGGAGAAGCGGTAAAAACGCCCTGCGTTTAGAATTTGCAGAGTAGTATGAATTCGCCGAAGATTTCCATAAAAACAGTGCGTCCTGCCGGGGCGATGCGACGCCCGCAGGCTAGCTTTGAGGCGCAACCGCGCGTAGCACGGTTCTTAGTGCCGAAGATGGACATCGCTACCTGCGAAGCTTATACGCACAGCGTCAAAAAATTTTGAACGCTATCAAATTTCGCGGGAAAAGCCCGGAGGGAAAGCAAACTCCCTCCGGGCTTGTTTTCCCGATTTTTTGTGCTGGTTCGTATCAGGAAAATTGCCTTATATTATGTAAATTCATTCGCCTTCGGCCGAACTGTCCTGGCCCTCCGGCTTCTTCTCTTTTTCTACCCAGACCATGCCGACCAGAAGCAGAAAGATTCCTGCGGCGCGCAACAGGCTGAATGTTCCGTAAAATACATAGTCAAGTGTCAGAGACATGCCTAGATTGCCTGCCAGCATCAGAATTGACGACACAAGCGTGTTCGAGCGCAGCGTCCCGACAATCTGCAAAAGCTGTGCCAGCAGTCCGCAAATACTCCCGAGATACACCCACCACGGGACGCAGACGATATGGCCCCATGCCAGTTCGTTCCCATTTTTCAGTACAAGCATCAGCAGCAGAGACAAGACGGTTGCCTCTACATAGTTAATCAGCGCGCCGTTCGCCGTGCCGAACAGCTTCCCGGCCCGAACGTTGGTCATGCGGTTGATGGAGTTGAAAAAGCCGTTAATCAGCGCGGTCAGATAATAGATCATGGTGCAGCCCTCCCTCAGTTTAAAACAACCAGAATCACGCCCAGCAGCACCAGCGCGTATCCTGGCAGCTGCTGTCTGCGGATGCGCGTGACCGGCATACCGAACAGGCCGAACCGGTCGATGAGCGCGGAGGAAACAAGCTGTCCGGCGGTCGAAAGCGCCATAAACGCGCTCGCGCCGACATGCAGCGTGCACCAGCTGGACGACGCGACGATGGCAATACCCATCACGCCGACGAGATACACATACCACGGCGCGCCTGCAAACCGCAGTGTTTGCCGCTTTGCCAGCAGATACGCAAACAGCAGAACGAGCGCGATCGCGTGCACAAAAAAGCAGATGCCGAACAGGCTGAAATAATTGCCCATCTGACCGTTGAGCGAAACCATGATGCCCTGTAAAATACCGGCCAGAAGCAGCAGTCCGAGATACAGCAGAAAAATCCCTTCTTCCTTATCGATCTGCGCGTATCTTACCACGGAACCGCCGCATTTTCCAGCCCTGTTTTCTGCCTTGACAGGCTGAATGCACACAGATATAATCACTGCATCAGGAAAACAGGAGGCGGAACGCCGTGGCGACAACAAGGAACTATCTGGATTTTGTCTGTACGCAGCTTGAAGAAATCTGGGGCATCGACTATAAGCGGATGTTCGGCGAATATCAGATTTACGTCAACGACAAGCCCGTCCTGCTGGTCTGCGACAACACGGTATTCGTCAAAAATCACCCGGCGCTTGCGCATCTGCTGGCCGAAGCGCCGGAGGGTCTTCCGTATCCGGGCGCGAAGCCGCAGAAAATTCTGGACGTGGAAAACCGCGCGCTGACCGCGCAGGTCCTGGAAATTCTGGAGCGCGTCACGCCCGTTTCCAAACGCCGCGTACAGAAGACCTACGGCGCGCTTTGATGGAAATCCATAATCTGTATACTTTGGACGCGCGGGTGATTGCAATTTCTTCGCAAATGTGTTAAAATCAATTCCATTCCAAGCTGGAGCATGGTTTATGATGAAAAAAACAAAGCTTATCCGCAGCTGCGTCATGGCACTTTTTGTGCTTGTGGCGCTGCTGCTGGTCTATCTTGTGGTGAAGCAGACAATGCCGGATATCATTCCGCTGCTGCGCAGCGGCGATGAGCAGGCGCTGGAAGCGTACCTGAGCCGCGACATGTCCTTCACCGGTATTCTATACATGGCGCTTTTGCAGATGGTGCAGGTCTGGTCGATCGTCATTTCCGGTGTGATCGTCAATGTGGCCGCCGGCGTCGTCTATGGCGTCTGGCGCGCATTTGCAATCTGCCTGATTTCCTCTTCGCTTGCACATGGAATCAGCTTTACACTTTACCAGCGGCTGGGGAAGTATCTCGATAAATTCCTGCCGGATACCGGCTCTGACAAACTTGATCTCGTCGCAAAGTCCGAGCATCCGGCCTATATGGTCGTGACGCTCTGCTTCCTGCCGCTCATCCCGAACGGCTTTATCTCCATCGCTGCCAGCCGCTCCCGGCTGAAGCCATGGGAGTTTACGCTCGCCATGTTCTTCGGCAGCGCGTTCAGTACGTTTGTCTACTGCTGGCTGGGCAGCAATCTTGTCCATGGCGACTGGCTCGGCTCCGCCGTGCTCGTCGTGCTGATGCTGAGTATCGCGTTTTTGCTGTGGAAATACCAGAAGCAGGTGCTGCATCTGGTCGGACAGTTCGTGGAAAAAAGGAAGTACAGAAATGGAACCAAAACCGCTGATCTTTCGGAAAGCCGCCGCGTCTGATCTTGACGCTATAACGGCAATCTATGATAAGATCCACGCACAGGAGGACGCGGGCCGCGTGACTATTGGCTGGGTCACGGGCGTGTACCCCACGCGATTTGACGCAGAACAGGCGGCTGCCCGGAATGAGTTGTACGTCTGCGAGACGGAAGGCCGCGTCGCGGCGTCCGGGATCCTCAACCAGAGACAGGTGAATGTCTACGCGGATGGACATTGGGCCTATCCAGCGGAGGACAGCACCGTGTTCGTCCTGCACACGCTGACCGTCGATCCCGAACTATCCGGTCGGGGCATCGGCCGTGCGTTCGTGCAATTCTATGAGGATACTGCAAGAGAACGGGGCTGCGCGGTACTGCGAATGGACACCAACGCAAAAAACGCCGCTGCGCGGCGTTTATATGCACATCTCGGCTATCGGGAAGCGGATATCGTGCCGTGCGCGTTCAACAGCATCCCGAATGTCCGGCTCGTGCTGCTCGAAAAGAAACTATAAAATTTTAATATGGAGGGCTGCGGAAATGGCAAGACCTGCATGGACAGCACAATGCACAGACAGGAAGCTGGTAGGAGAACTGTTACCGGTCCGGCGGCGGGAGAGCCACAAGGGCGATTACGGCAGAGTCCTTCTGCTCTGCGGCTCCGAGGGGTTGACCGGCGCGGCGCGGCTTGCAGCAAAGGCGGCGCTCCGCGCGGGAAGCGGTCTTGTATATCTCGGCGTGCCAGAAAAAATCTACCCGATTATTGCTGCGGGTGCGGGAAGCGAGATTGTCTTCCCGCTTCCGTGCGACGAGGCAGGACGGCTCTGCATGGCCTCGCTGCCTGCAATCACGGAAAGGCTTTCCGAAATGGACGCTGTGCTGCTCGGCCCCGGCCTTGGCCGCTCAGAAGAACTGAAACGGCTAGTGCAGGCGCTTCTTTCCATCTGCCGTGTGCCGCTCGTTCTGGATGCGGACGGCATAAACGCGGTCGCAGCGCATATAGATGTGTTGCGCGGATGTGCCTGTCCGGTTGTACTCACGCCGCATGACGGTGAGTTTCTGCGGCTGGGCGGCGACCCCAAAGCAGCCGACCGGACGCAGGAGGCGATGCGCCTCGCAAACCGGACGCATGCCGTCCTTCTGCTCAAGGGCAGCCGGACAGTCATCACCGATGGCCTGAATATTTATGTAAACCATACAGGAAACCCAGGCCTTGCGACCGGGGGCAGCGGCGATGTTCTGGCCGGGATGATCGTGTCGCTTCTAGGCCAGCATATCATGCCACTGGAGGCAGCTGCCGCAGCTGCATGGCTACACGGCGCTGCTGCTGATCTCGCGGCAGAGAAACTGGGGGAGTATGGCATGGTGCCGGAGGATCTGCTGTTGCGCATTCCGCGACTTCTGCCATAAGGGTGATATTTGTTGCGAAAAAAACTGGCACTTCTTCTCTGCGCATTTCCCATACTGCTGTCTGCCTGCTCGGCTAAAAGCCCTGCCCAGCCGCCGCTGACGTTCCGCACGGCACTTTTGCAGGCAGGCGGCTGCACGTTCACTGCTGCCATCACAGCGGATTACGGCGAAACTGCTGCATCGTTCACGCTGGACTGTGCTTTCTCGCCCGAAACAGGTGCTTCCGTGACCGTGACAGAACCGGAGTCGATCGCGGGCATTCAGGCGCAGGTCAAGAATACTGCGGCGTCCGTTTCCTATGACGGGATGCAGCTTGGCCTTGGTTCGCTTGCAAATGGAAATCTTGCGCCGCTGGCAGCGCCCTATGTGCTGGGGCAGTGCTGGGCAGGGGAGTACATTGACTCGACCGGAACGGAGGACGGTCTTCTGCGGACGACCTACCGGATGGGCTACGAGGAAAAGGAACTTGTCGTTGACACATGGTTTTCGCAGGAGCCGCTTACACCTGTCCGCGCGGAGATCAGCTTTGAAGGGCGGATGGTCCTGCGCACAGATATTTCTGCATTTTCAATGCGCCAGCCGACGCAATTAACAGAGGAATAGATATGAAGACACTCAAAAGAACATGGGCGGACATCTCGCTCGACAATCTGGAATATAACTACCGCTCGATTCGGGCACATCTGCCGTCCGGCACGCGCTTTCTCGGCGTGATGAAGGCCGATGCCTACGGCCACGGGGCCGTGCCGGTCAGCCGAGCGCTGGCCGATCTCGGCGCGGAGTATCTGGCCGTTTCCAATCTGGAGGAGGCCGTACAGATCCGGCGCGGCGCGGAGCGCCTGCCAATCCTGATACTTGGCTACACGCCTGCGGAATTTGCGGCGAATATGATCTTCCTTGATATTACGCAGGAGGTGCATTCGCTTGCCTACGCGCAGGAGCTGAACGAAGCGCTGGCGGGGACGAATTATATTCTGAATGTCCATCTCAAGCTTGATACCGGCATGACGCGCATCGGCTTCTTTGCCTATGACAACGACCGAACGCTGGACGAACTGAAGCAGGTCGCGGCGCTGACGCATCTGCACATTGAGGGCGTTTTCATGCACTTCTGCGTCGCTGACAGCCGGGCAGAGGAAGACGTTTCGTTTACAAGACTGCAATACAAGCGCTTCATGGACATGCTCAGCGCCATGGAGGGGGCCGGAATCAAGCCGGAGATCCGCCACTGCTGCAACTCCGGCGCGGCGATCCTGTACCCGGAGTTTGCGCTCGATATGGTGCGCCCCGGCATCATCACCTACGGCAACGCGCCGTCGGAGGAGTTGGAGGGCGCGATCAGCCTGCGGCCCATGATGTCGCTGCATTCCATGATCGCGCAGGTGCGCACTGTCCCTGCCGGGACGGATATCAGCTACGGCAGGCTCTACAGAACCGCGCGCGATACCCGCGTCGCCGTCCTGCCCATCGGCTATGCCGACGGCCTGAGCCGCCTGCTGACCGGAAAGGCAAGCTTCTATCTGCGCGGGAAACTGGTTCCCGTTATCGGACGGATCTGCATGGACATGTGCATGCTGGACGTCTCGGAAGTTCCGGATGCGAAGCCCGGCGATATCGTCACCATCTTCGGCTACGACGACGACGGAACGCTTGTGCCGTGCGAACGCCTTGCGGCTGCGCAGGGGACGATCAATTATGAACTTCTTTGCCAGATCAGCAAGCGCATCCCGCGCATCTGTCACCGTGGCGCAGAGACATCGCAGATTTTGCAATATATCGTTTAAGAAACCTCTGACTCAATGCCCTTCGGCCTTCACCGGAGCTTTTGACCCAATCCTGCGGTATGAAAACTTGAAGTACACAAAGTATTCCTGCGTTTTCATACCTTGTCTTGGGCCAAAATCTCTCGCCGAATGCTCTCGGTCATTAAATCAGAGTTTCCTTAGAAAATCCGCCATTTTTCGCCGCTTTCTGCATAGTATGAAGTGGAAGCATCCGAATGTGAAAAGAAAGCGAGGGTTCCTTGTTTATTTTTGCCCTCTGCGTGGGAGAATAGAAACAGCGGCGCGAAACGCGCGCGTACTTTTTCCGCGGAGTGTGAAGCAAATGGATACGAACGTGAAACGCGGCGACATTTTTTACGCCGACCTGAGCCCGGTCGTGGGCAGCGAACAGGGCGGGTGCCGGCCTGTGCTCATCGTGCAGAACGACACCGGCAATAAGCATTCGCCGACGGTTATTGCCGCTGCCATCACCAGCCAGACCGGCAAAGCGCGCCTGCCGACGCACATTTCGCTGAGCGGACACGACGTGGGCCTCACGAAGGATTCCGTCATTCTGCTCGAGCAGATCCGAACTATCGACAAGCGCCGCCTGCGCGAGCATACCGGCCACGCGGACCGCAGTGTCATGGAGCAGGTCGATTCGGCTTTAGCCGTCAGTTTCGGTCTTCAGGGCAGCTGAGCCGCCGCATGGAATATGGAAAGCACCTCCTGCATATCGTTTGCAGGAGGTGTTTTTATGCTTTCATATCCGATCACCGGCGTCCGCGAGGGGACGCTTCAGGCCGAGCGGGACGGCCTGTATTGGAACGTCAGCGCTGTGTGCAGCAGGGACTGGAACTTTCCCATCCGCCTGATCGCCGAAGCGGACGGCGTCCGCACGGTGCTGGGTGTCCCGCAGCCGGGGCCAGACGGCCTTCGGCTGCAAACAAGGCTTTCCAATCGAAGCTGCCCGTTTTCCGAGCAGACGCGCATTCTGACCGACCAGACACCGGAGCCTGAGCCAGAGCCAGAACCCGCATCAGCGGAACCGGAACTGCTCCCGTTCGAGCCGGAAAAGCCCTTTGAGCGTATTCCGGAGTTTTCCGTCATGAACGTGGTAGAGCAGGACGGAAAGCCATACTGGAAAGTTCCTGGCTGACCCGCTGCGTCCGTGGGCAGCGTGGATTCGCATTGGACTTTTGCCCTTCGCCGCTGCCTGCTGCAGCCCCCTCAGGTGCTTCGCGCCAGCTCCCCTCTCAGGGGAGCCTTGGTGCGGGCGCTCCCATCAGACTTCCCCGGAAGGGGAGGTTTTTTATTTGCGTATCAAATTGCCTAAAACTGCAATGAATATACGCACATAGATGTATATAACGACAAAAGAAATGAATATTATATTTTTTACTTGCATAATCATACGAAATGATGTATAGTGTAGAAAACGGAAGCCGCAGAACGGGATGTGGAGGGATCTGCATGAAAAAGGTATTTATCGACGGCAGCGCCGGGACGACCGGCCTGCGTATTTTTGACCGTCTGCATGGAAGAACGGATATTCAGCTTCTGACGCTCCCGGAATCGGAGCGCAAGCTGGAAGCAAGCCGAAAAAAGATGCTCAATGAGGCAGATGTCGTTTTCCTGTGCCTACCGGACGATGCGGCGTGTGAGGCGGCGTTATGGGTCGAAAATCCAGATACTGTTGTGCTTGACACCTCCACGGCGCACCGGACGGCTCCCGGCTGGTGCTACGGCTTCCCGGAACTTTCCCCGGTGCAGGAGGCCAGACTGCGCCAGGCAAAGCGTATCGCCGTCCCTGGCTGCCATGCCAGCGGTTTTATTGCGCTGGTCTATCCGCTCGTTTCCGCCGGTCTGCTTACACTGGATGCACTTCTGAGTTGTTATTCGCTGACCGGCTATTCCGGCGGCGGAAAAAAGATGATTGCGGAATACCGTGCGCCGGAGCGAAGCTTCCTCCTGAATGCCCCGCGCCAGTACGCGCTCGGCCAGACGCACAAGCATCTGAAGGAAATGAAGGCTGTCACCGCTCTTGCAAACGAGCCGGTCTTCTGCCCGGTCGTCGCGGACTTCTACAGCGGTATGCAGGTGACGGTCCCGCTGTTTGCTAGCTGGCTGGCGCCGGGCGCAGGCATGGAGGATGTGAAAAACGCCTACAGGACCCTTTATACCGGGCCGGTCGTCTCCTACACGGACGCAGCGGACGAGGGCGGCTTCCTGTCCGCCGCTGCACAGTCCGGTCTGGACAGCATGAAAATCACGGTCGCGGGCAACGAGCAGCGCATGCTTCTGCTGGCCGTTTATGACAATCTCGGCAAGGGCGCGTCCGGCGCAGCAGTCGAGTGTATGAATTTGGTGACCGGCGCGGAAAAAACGCTGGGTCTGGAACTGTAACAGGGAGGAACCACAAATGAAACAGATCTCGGGCGGCGTCTGCGCCGCAACAGGCTTTTCGGCCTCCGGTGTCCACTGCGGCATCCGGAAGAATAAAACAAAGCGCGATCTCGCGCTGATCTATTCCAGCGTCCCGGCCAGCGCCGCCGCCGTTTATACGACCAATCTGGTCAAGGGCGCGCCGCTCGTCGTGACGAAGCAGCATCTTGCCGATGGCAAGGCGCAGGCCATCATCTGCAACAGCGGCAACGCCAACACCTGCAACGCCAACGGCATCGAAATTGCAGAGCAGATGAGCAGTCTTCTGGGACAGGCCCTGCACATCAAGCCGTCCGACGTTGTAGTAGCTTCTACCGGTGTGATCGGCCAGCCGCTCGACATCGCGCCCATCGCCGCCGGAATCCCGGAACTGGTCAAATGCCTCGGCCCGCACTCCGACGAGGCTGCCGAGGGCATCATGACCACCGATACAAAACGCAAAGAGATCGCCATCAGCTTCACTGCAGGCGGAAAGGTATGCAAGATCGGCGGCATCTGCAAGGGTTCCGGCATGATCCATCCCAATATGGCGACTATGCTCGTCTTCATCACGACCGACTGCGCCATTTCTCCCGCAATGCTCCAGAAGGCACTTTTAACCGACATTGCCAACACCTTCAACATGGTTTCCGTCGATGGCGATACCTCGACCAACGATATGGTGACGGTTCTGGCCAACGGTCTTGCGGGTAATCCGGAGATCACCGAAGAGGACGCGGACTTCACCGCCTTTATGCAGGCGCTCAATACCGTAACCGTCTACCTCTGCCGCTGCATCGCGGGCGACGGCGAGGGCGCGACAAAGCTGCTCGAGTGCAAAGTCTCCGGTGCGCCGACGCTGGAAATTGCCAAGACCGTCGCTAAAAGCGTCATTTGCTCGTCTTTGACGAAGGCTGCCATGTTTGGAGCCGACGCCAACTGGGGGCGCGTCCTGTGCGCCATCGGCTATTCTGGCGCACCCGTCGATGTGAACAAGATTGATGTGCAGTTCGCGTCTAAAGCTGGGACGATTCTGGTCTGTGAAAACGGCGCGGGTGTTGAGTTCTCCGAGGAACAGGCCAAGAAAATCCTGCTTGAGCACGAGATCGAGATTCTGATCGACCTCAAATCCGGCAGCGCGGCCTCCACGGCATGGGGCTGCGATCTGACCTATGACTATGTAAAGATCAACGGCGATTACCGGACGTAACAGGAGGAATCGGTATGGATATCACAAATGCCCAGCGGGCACGCGTTCTTGTTCACGCGCTTCCGTATATTCAGGACTACAGCGGCAAGATCGTCGTCGTCAAATACGGCGGCAACGCCATGGTTTCAGAGCAGCTGAAGGATTCCGTCATCCGTGATATCTGCCTACTGCAGCTGATTGGCGTCAAGGTCGTGCTGGTGCACGGCGGCGGGCCGGAGATTACCGAGGTGCTCGAAAAAATGGGTAAGCAGAGCGCCTTTGTTGACGGCGTCCGGGTCACGGACGAAGAAACTGTCGGTGTCGCGCTGATGGTGCTGGCGGGCAAGATCAACAAGACGCTCGTGAACCTCATCGAACTCAAGGGCGGCAGCGCCATCGGCCTGTCCGGCCTTGATGGGCATATGCTCGAGGCTAAGATCAAAAAACCGGAACTCGGCTATGTCGGCCAGATCACAAACGTGAATGTTAAGCCGATTCTGGACGTGATCGACAAGGGCTATATCCCGGTTGTGTCTACGGTCGGCTATGACGGCGCAGGGAATCTCTACAACATCAACGCTGATACCGCTGCTGCGCGTATTGCGGGCGAACTTGGCGCGGAGAGCCTCATCGCCATGACGGATATTGCAGGAATTCTCAAGGATAAGAACGACCCGTCAACGCTGATCTCGTCCATCAAGGTCAGCGACCTGCCGGGACTGATTTCCGACGGTGTCATTCAGGGCGGCATGATCCCGAAAGCGGAATGCTGCCGCAGCGCCATTGAATGGGGCGTGAACCGCGTGTTTATTATCGATGGCCGCGTCCCGCATGCCATTCTGATCGAAATGCTGACAAACGAAGGCATCGGCACGATGTTCACCAGATAGGAGGAACAAACATGGATACACAAAAGCTTGACCAGGCCTATATTGCGAACACCTACGCGCGCTTCCCTGTGACGATTGTCAAGGGCAAGGGCTCGCTCGTCTGGGATGATACCGGCAAGGAATATATCGACCTGTCCACCGGCATTGCCGTCGATATTTTCGGCGTGGCGGATGAGGAATGGGTGGCTGCCGTGACCAAACAGCTTGGCACGCTTCAGCACATCTCAAATCTGTATTATACGGAGCCCTGTGCCAAGCTTGCACAAATGCTCTGCGAAAAGACCGGCATGAAGAAGGTCTTCTTCGGCAATTCCGGCGCGGAGGCAAATGAATGTGCTATCAAGGCTGCTCGAAAATGGTCGGAGGAGAAGAAAGGGAAGGAGTATGCCACCATCATCACCCTGAAAAACAGTTTCCATGGCCGCACAATCACCACGTTGGCCGCGACCGGTCAGGACGTGTTCCACCATGATTTTACCCCGCTGACAGAGGGCTTCGTCTATGCTGAGCCCAACGATCTGGCCGATCTCGAGCAGCTGATCAAGACCAACAAATGTGCCGCCGTCATGATGGAGGTTGTGCAGGGCGAGGGCGGTGTCATGCCGCTGGACGAGGCGTATGTCAAGGGCGCGGCAAAGCTGTGCGAGGAATATGATCTGCTTCTCATCTGCGATGAAGTACAGGTCGGCAATGGCCGCAGCGGAAAGCTGTACGGATACATGCACTATGGCATCCA
>ULVK01028079.1_pt1 | contig 17093 bp, 14 predicted proteins | sample 1959311 | NCBI WGS metagenome assembly ULVK01 (sample SAMEA4835783, study PRJEB28245) | human gut metagenome | biome: gut microbiome; material: fecal sample | place: Denmark | collected 2008 | reverse complement strand
TCCTTCTTCTTACTGCACTTATCCGTAACTTCTACAAGGCCTTTATCCACAGACTTGACGTAAAGAGGTTCAGACTCAATGCTACAAGTCGCATAAAAGCGTTTGTCTTCAGGTTTTTCTCTGTACCAGCCAAGTGAATCAGGACATCAAGGCGGTATGTGCTGAATATCTATACCTGTAACAATGCTTACGCGGATGTGTTCCAGACAGATTTTGGATAACGCCTACAACTTATGGGTATGATACTGCGTATTGCCTCAAGTCGCATTGTGGGGTAAGGGGATATTGTAGGCATAAGTGGGTTTTTCAGCCTCAATTTATCTGCTAATTCAGTAATGAGAGGACGTGTACACGCAATAAACACGTTGAAGGGCTTAGTTGCGGATTTGAGGTCTATCTTTCTTTTGTGGCTTTTCAAGCACCACCCACACACCTGCATTAACCTTGCCTTCATGCCGAATGATGCCAGCTTTCTGCATTGCCGCCAAATCGCGTTCTATCGTACGCTGTGTCACCGACAATGTTTCCGACATTTCTTTTCCAGTAACAAATGGGTTGGCTTTGATGGTGGACAAGATAAACCGTTGACGTTCAGTAAGGTTCGTTTCCGACATATTCCCGACATTATTGGTGTCATTAGTGCCATTTACATCGCCATTACGGTAAATGATAATCAATGTTCCGCTGACATGATTCTCGATTGTAGGCTCAGGAAGTCTCATCTTTTTCAAGCCTTGACGTATCTTGTTAATGCCACGTCCCCATGGCTCGATAAAGCCAGCCTTGTAGAAGGCATTGGCTATGTTGCGATTGCGAGGTTGTGAAGCATGTTCGGCAAACAACTTCTCTTGATTGATACCTTCGGGCAGTTTGTCTTCGTTCCAAAGCATAATGCAGTCATCGTACGCTTTCATCTGTGTATGCACACCCATATAGTCACGGTGTACAATGGCGTTGCAAATTGCCTCACGCATAGTGCTTGGTGTCACCACAATCTCTATGTATTCCTTTTTGCCCTCTGTAAGCAAGTTTACATCTTCCACAATGCCAAGGTAGTTGACAATCTTATTAGGAATGTCTTCCATAAGTTTCTTGGCATCAGGCAGACCTATCACTTGCTTTTCATCGTGATAATCAATAAATTAATATGAAAAATATTTGCTCACTTCAGATAAAATGATTACTTTTATGTGTTAAAACTCGTAAGGGCGACATGAAATACTACTCACAATACCGTATACACGATTTGTTTGAACTCCAAGAGCCTCTCTCGGGATTGAGCAGCTTGGTCTGCATGCGAAAACAGGTGTTTGCGAAAAGATATGTGGGAAATTCTCCCCTGTCTGCCAAAAAATGACTAACTTTGCATTGTAAAAAGCATCACACTATGGAGATATGTATCGTTTCGGGCGCACGCCCCAATTTCATCAAGGTCGCCCCGCTCATCCGCCAGATAGACAACTTGCGGAGGGAGGGAAGCCCCATCAGCTATTCGCTCGTCTATACGGGCTGCCAAGGAGACCCCACGCTGGAAGGAACGCTCTTCGACGACCTGAGCATCCACCTGCCCGATGAGTATCTGGGTGTGGACTGCGAGAATCTCAACGAGCTTACGGGGCAGGTGATGTCTCGTTTCGAGGTCTATCTGCAGCAGCATCCCACCAACGCCGTGGTAGTAGTGGATGATCTTGCCTCAACTATGGCCGCTGCCATCGTCACCAAGAAGCAAGGTATCCTGCTGGCCCATATTGCCGCAGGCACACGCTCCTTCGATATCAATATGCCGAAGGAGATCAACCGCCTCGTCATCGATGGTCTCTCAGACCTGCTCTTCACCGCAGGCATCAGCAACAATAGCATTGCCAATCGTGAGGGAGCAGAGCTGTCGAAAGTCTATATGGTGGGCAACATCCTCATCGACAACCTCCGCTTCTGTCGTCAGCGTATCGAAGGCATCGGCAACGAGCTGGCCAAGCACCCGGCCCTGCCCGCCATCACGGACGCTTCCTACCTTGTGCTGACGCTCAACCGCAAGTTGCTCATTGCCGACACTCAGAGACTGGAAGCCATGTTGCGCGTCCTCGACGCCGAGGCCACAAAGGCTGGCGTTCCCGTGATCGCACCCTTGCGTGGCCGATCCCGCGAGACGGTGGAGCAAATAGCCGCCCAACGAGCGCTGAAGTCGCTGCGCTTTGCCGAACCTTTGGACTACCTGGAGTTTGGATTCCTCACCGCCTACGCCCGCGGCATCATTACCGACTCGGGCAACGTGGCAGAGGAAGCCACGTTCAACGGTGTGCCCTGTATCACGCTGAATAGCTATACGGAGCACATCGAGACCGTGAAGGTAGGTACCAATGTGCTTGTGGGCGAGAATCCCGACCTGCTCCAAACCGCCTTGAACGACCTGTTGCAGGGCAAATGGAAGAAGGCTGCCTTGCCCGAGCGTTGGGACGGCCGATCGGCAGAGCGTATTGTCGCCACCATCATCGAGCAACTTCAGAAGAAAAAGGAGGTATAAGCGACTGACATGCACGGAGGGAAAGACAACTACACCTACCTGACGACGGCTCCCATCCGCCGGGTAATACCGACAATGGCCGTTCCGACCATTGTCGGTATGCTGGTGACGAGTTTGTATGTCATAGCCGACACATTCTTCGTCGGACAGCTCGACACGCAGTCCACGGCTGCGGTGGGCGTTGTCTTTCCGCTGATGTTCTTCATGCAGGCCTTTGGTTTCTTCTTCGGTCACGGATCGGGCAACTACATTTCGCGCGAACTGGGAGCTCGCCGTCATGGCAATGCCCGCCGCATGGCCGCAGATGGGTTCTTTCTTTCGCTCTTTACGGGACTGACCCTCATGACCTTGGGCCTGGTCTTTCTGCATCCTTTGGCCCTGCTCCTCGGTTCCACGCCCACCATCTTGCCCCTGACGGAAAGCTATCTCTCGGTCTCGCTGCTGGGAATGCCTTTTCTGATGTCGTCGCTGACGCTCAACAACCAGCTCCGCCTGCAGGGCAATGCTGCCTATGCGATGGTGGGCATTGTGACAGGTGCGGTCCTCAATGTGGCCTTGGATCCCCTTTTCATCTTCCTGCTCGATTTGAAGGTGCAGGGAGCCGCCCTTGCCACGGTCATCGGGCAAGTCGTCAGTTTTCTCCTGCTGTTTCGCATGTCCCACCACGAGGGAAACATTGGCATTTATTGGCGCGACTTCGCCCCTTCCTGGTCTGCTGTCAAAGAGATATTCTATGGAGGTAGTCCCTCCATGTCCCGTCAGGGACTGCTCTGCGTATCGACGATGCTGCTCAATCACGCCGCAGGAACATGGGGCGATGCTGCCATTGCGGGCATGAGTATTGTCGGAAGAATCACGATGTTGGTGATGGCAGTAGTCATCGGGCTCGGCCAGGGCTTTCAGCCGTTGTGCGGTTTCTGCTATGGAGCGAAACTGTATAGTCGGCTCAAGCGCGCCTGGTGGTTCACGACGATAGTCGGCACGGTCTTCCTCCTTGCGGTCTCGGGCTTGGGATGGCTCTTCAGTTCTGAGCTCATCGCCCTCTTCCGTGACGATATGGAGGTGGTGGCGGTCGGCGTTGTGGCCCTCCGATGGCAGTTGCTTACCCTTCCGCTCTGTGCCACCATGATGTCGAGCAATATGCTCACGCAGACCTGCCGCAAGCCGTGGCGTGCGAATCTGCTGGCAGCCTCTCGCAATGGTCTCTTCTTCATCCCCAGCATCCTCGTACTCCCCTGTTGGCTGGGACTGACGGGCGTGGAGGTCTGTCAGAGCGTAAGCGACCTGTTTGCCTTCATCGTCACCGTTCCGGTCATGGTCTATACCTTCCGAGAACTGCGGGCTTAGTCCTTGGCATCCTTGCTGGCACGCATGCTTCTCTCTGGTCTTTGCCCACCTCATAGAGCGGACATCAAATAGCAGCCTCGTACTACTCAAGTTCGTCTCATTAGAGAAAAAACAAGTTTCACCCTCAATATTCCGATTCCTATGCGCATCCTCACCCTCTCAACCCTCCTTTTCGCTTCGCTTTCCATGCAAGCGCAGCAAGCGGCCTATTACAAACTCTCGCCTTTCGTACGCGAAGTGGCTACCCTGGCGCGCGCAGAACTACGCCAGCGCCCACAGCTTGGCAACAAGGAAGGACGCGAACTGTCGGCCTTCATCCGTACTGAGGGTGACGCCGATGAGCTCTTTCAGCGCTATGGTGTGGAGTGCTTGGCGAGTTTCGGACCTTCCCTCCATATCGTCTCCATCCCCTTGCGCCATATCGGGGCTTTGTCGCTTGACGGACGAGTGATGCGAATAGAAACCCACCGCTCCTGCACCGTCATGATGGACACTACGCGCACCATCGTCAATGCGACTCCAGCCTATGAGGGACGCGATCTGCCGCAAGCTTTCACGGGCGAGGGCGTGGTCGTCGGCGTGCAGGACATCGGTTTCGACCTGACTCACCCCACCTTTTATACGCGCGACATGAGCCGCTATCGTATCCAGGCCTTGTGGGACCATCTGTCGCCTGACACCATCGGATCGCCCTACTATGTCGGCCGCGATTATCGAGGCGAGGAGGCTTTGCTCCAGTTGGGTTGCCCCTATGACGGCAACGTGCAGACCCACGGCACCCACACGGCAGGAATAGCTGCCGGAAGCGGCTTCGACTCCCCCTACGGTGGCATTGCCCCCGACGCCGACCTCTGCTTGGTATGCAATGCGACGGGAGACGACGCAGCCATCATCGACACGTCGCTCATCTATAAATACACGACGGCCACCGACGCCCTGGGCTTCAAGTATATTTTCGACTATGCAGCCAGCGTTGGCAAGCCCTGCGTGATCAATTTTAGCGAGGGAAGTCCTGAGAGTGCCCACGACGAAGACCGCCTCTACTACGAGGTGCTCGACTCGCTCCAGGGACCAGGCCGCATCCTGGTGGCCTCGGCGGGTAACAACGGCGAGCGACTGGCCTACTTCCGCAAGCCTCGTGGCGAGGAGCACGCAGGCCTTTTCGTCGCAGCCAACTCACCTGTAGGCACAGCCACTCTGCGGTCCGCCGACCCCTTCACTATCCGGATCAAGACCTATGCCAACCCCGCCGCACCCGTCAGTTTCGACTATCCTACGCAGGAGGTGCTCGCCGCCTCCGACTCTTTGCTCTGCGACACCGTCATGACCTCGCCAGGCAACCGCATGGTGGTGCTGGTCCAAGCCTATGAGGCCCCTGCCATTGGTCAGGGTGTGTTCTATGACGTGACGATGCAGCAGGAGCAGCGACTTGGTACGCCGAGCACGGCCCTCGACGTGCGGGGAACAGAAGCCGACGTGGAGTTCTTCTACAATGGTCTTTTGACTTGGAACAGCGACTTAGACCCCACAATGTCGGCAGGCGAGCAGAGTCATAGTATCCTCGTGCCGAGCGCGGCAAACCGCGTCATCAGCGTGGGAGCGACCACCTGGCGCAACCAGTTTTACAACTACCAGGGCGACTGGCACGTCAGCAAAGGAGGCAATGGACTCAAAGCCGACTACTCCTCCGTTGGCCCGACGATGGATGGGCGGACGAAGCCCGATGTCTGTGCGCCAGGCACCAATGTCATCTCGGCCTATAGTTCCTTCTTCATAGCCAATCCGGACAACCAAGGAGCGCCGCTGCGCAGCGATGTGGCTCATTTCCAGTATAATGGGCGCACCTACGCATGGAATGCCAACTCCGGTACTTCCATGTCCGCACCCGTAGTGGCAGGAGCCATTGCCCTTTGGCTGCAGGCTTGCCCCACGCTCACGCCCGAGCAGGCTCTTGAGACCATTGCCGCCACGAGCCACCGCACCGTCTCCGGACTTCCCGTCCCCAACAACCGCTATGGCTACGGCGAGATAGACGTCTATAAAGGATTGCTTCATCTGCTCCACTTCGACAGGGTAGGGGAAGTCTCCGCCACTCCGCTTCGTGGCGTCAAGGTCCGTATAGGGGAGGGCGTCCTCACGCTCTCTTTTGACGAAACTCCCACGCAGCCTTTCGCCGTGACAATCTTCTCGCCCACAGGCGCCAAGGTGGGCCGCTGGCAGCTTCCTGCCAACCAGCCCTCCTACCAGCTTCCCCTGCCCACGACGAAGGGACTTTTTGTCCTCCAGGTGGAAGGCAAGCAACGCGCTTCTACGCTCGTCCGCTTGTAGGATTCGGGCCCGTTGTGGCAACGAAAGAAGACAGAGAAAAGCAAAATACCTTTTTTTAGGTATTGTGTACTTTTCCGCCAAGTCGTACCTTTGCAACCGTAAAACAGTTAGTACAACTTGGTAAATGAAATCTTGTTCAAAAGGAATTATTTCATAATGTTTTTGTAATGAAAAAAGGCCGGCTGTGAAGTCGGTCTTTTGCCATCTATGATCCTCAGGTGCTCGTTGAGGCTTGCTTGAAATTCTATGATCTCCCAAAACGTTCGTTGTGATTGGATTGGTCTTCTATTTCCGAGACATGCTCCAGGCCGAGATAAGCCTTGTTTTGAGAGCGTGGGCGATAGGAAAAGAAAGAAAAACAGAGAAACTGAGGCTTGAGAGTCTTGGCAGAATGAAGAGAAATGGCTAACTTTGCAAGCAGCTTGCTATAGATGGACTGTTGTAGCTTGCGAATCATAAAAGACCAAGTATATGGAAAAAGAACTATTGCCCAAGGTGGCACACTACGATATGATGGCCGACCCGTTTCGTTGCGACTTCTCCAAGCATCTGACGGTGGGCCAGTTGGGCAACGCCCTGCTCAATGCCGCCGACTTCCACTCCGACGACCGCGAGTTTGGTATGAACTACCTCCACACCATCCACCGCACCTGGGTGTTGAGCCGCCTGTGCATAGAACTGGAGGCCATGCCCCGCGCCTACGACCCGTTTTTCATCGAGACCTGGTGCGACAGTACGATGAAGTATTTCACGAGCCGTAACTTCAAGATCGGTTCGCCTACGGGGAGCGTCTATGGCTACGGCCGCAGCATCTGGGCGATGATCGACACCGAGACGCGCCAGCCTGCCGATATCCTTGCCATCCACGACGGCCTGCTTACGGCCTACCTGGACCGCGACTATCCGTGCCCCATCGCCAGTCCCTCGCGCGTGAAACTCGGCGACCGCCTGGAGTTGGTGCGAGAGTTGGACACTTTCTATAGCGATGTAGATATCAACGGCCACATCAATAGCGTGAAGTACATCGACCATGTCCTCGACCTTTGGCCACTCTCCTGGTACGAGTCCCACCGCCTGCGCCGCATCGACGTGGCCTATGTGGCAGAAAGCTATCAGGGAGACCTGCTTCGTCTCTATCGCCAGCCGCTTTCCGACGATGGTCTTGCTTTTGGCGTGAGCGTCTGCAAGGTGAGGGAGGGGGAAGAGCAGCGTGAGGTCTGCCGTTGCGAGCTGCGCTTCGAGTAGAAACTCGGATTCTCTGCAAGGGTTTTGCGACTTTCGCGTTTTTAGTCTTTCAGCCAAATCTTGCTGCCATCCGTTGCCACCTGTTCCTCGGCCATGAGGCGGTTGAGCACCTGTCCAGCCTTGACGTGTCCAAATAGCTCTTTGATCTCGGCGAGCGCGTGGCCCTTCCGGTCCGCCAGTTGTTGCAGGATAGCCTGCCGCAGCGCCTCGTCGCTACTTTCCTTGCGCCTTGCCCGGCAGACGTCGCAGTGGCCACAGTCCTCGCTCTCGGTCTCGCCGAAATAGCGGAGCAGCTGGCGACTTCTGCATTCGCTCTCATTCTCACAATAGTCAATCATGGCGAGGATTCGCTTCTCGAAGTCGGCCTTGCGGTCCTCATAGACTTCGGGACCAATGATCAGGTCTTCTCCGTCGATTCTGTCCTTGCGATAGGTGATGAGGGGAATGTTTTTGCGAGGGATAAACTTCACGATGTGCTTTTGGTCAAGCGCCCGAAGCGTCGTATAGGTCTCCTCGCGCGACAAGTTGGCCTCCTTGGCCACAAAACTCTCGTCGATGAAACTGAAATCGACAAACAGATCTCCATACATCCGCAGCAATGCCGTGATGACGGCGTTCTCCTTGGGCGTGCTATGGTCGAGGCGGTACAAGTCCTCTCGCTGGAGTAGGAACCGCAGCCTTGCCTTGCTGTCCGGGTTGGGATCATAGTAGATGTAGCCCGCCCGCTGCAGCAGTTCCAGCGACGTGTGCACCTGGGTGGGGAAGTGGCGGTATGCCCGGCAGAACCGCTCCAGGCTAAACTCAAATGTATGGCCCGCTCCGTAGCCCACGCCCACGACGAAGAAATAAGCGATTTGGTTGTAGATGGTGCGTATGAGTTCTTTCTCGGGAAAGGAGGAGGCGACGCGGCATTTGAGTTTGTAGGCATCGTCCTCTTCGTAGAGCAGCACGGCGTAGGCCTGGTTGCCGTCGCGTCCCGCCCGTCCCGCTTCTTGGAAATACTCCTCGATGGAGTTGGGGGCGTCCGGGTGGATCACCATGCTGACGTCCGGTTTGTCTATACCCATGCCGAAGGCGTTTGTCGCCACCATGACGCGCACTTTGTCGGTCTGCCACAGGTTTTGCCGTTCCTCCTTCACGCTCGGTTCCAGTCCCGCATGATACCATGTCGCACTGATGCCCTGCTGCATGAGCATTTTGGCCAGTTCGCGTGTGGCCTCCCTGCTGCGTGTATAGACGATGGACGATCCGCTGGTCTGACGGAGAATGTGGACCAGCTCCGCCTCCTTGTCCATGGTGCGGCGCACGATATAAGAAAGGTTCGCGCGTGCGAAACTCATCTTATATACGTTGGGCGTGCGAAACTGGAGTTGGCACTGGATGTCCTCCACCACGGCGGGAGTGGCCGTGGCGGTCAGTGCGAGGATGGGAATCTCGGGCAACAGTTGCCTTATCTTCGCTATCTCCAGATAGGAAGGGCGGAAGTCGTAGCCCCACTGGCTGATGCAGTGGGCCTCGTCCACAGTGACGAAGCTCACCCTCATGTGGCGCAGTTTGGCCATGAAGAGTTCGGAGCCGAGACGTTCGGGCGAGATGTAGAGCAACTTCACGCCCCCGAAGACGGCGTTCTCCAACGTCTGGACGATGTCGGACCGTTGCATTCCCGCGTGGATAGCTGCCGCCCTGATGCCTCTCCTGCGCAGATGGTCCACCTGGTCCTTCATCAGCGAGATCAGGGGCGTGATGACCAGGCACACACCCTCCATCGCCAGCGCAGGCACCTGGAAGGTGATAGACTTTCCTCCCCCCGTCGGCATCAGTCCCAGGGTGTCCTTTCCAGCCCCTATGCTCTCGATAATCTCGCGCTGGATGCCTCTGAAGTCAGGGTAGCCCCAGTGCTCACGCAGTATGGCGCGATAGTCTGCCACCACTCTTTTATCCCTCTCCTTCCTCCGTCTCGGTGGGTCTTATGTCCTCTATCTGCAGTTGCACCGCCCCCCGCTTGAACACGTTGTCCTCGATGGTATAGGCTATGTCAAACGACCGTTTCGACTTGATGTAGCGTGCTGCTGCACTCTGTCCGAAGGCAATGCCGTTCATGACGTTGTTCGACTTGGAATCGACCAATTCCAGTTTGATGTGTTCCTGCTCGCGTCCCACCACCTTCGATGTGCCGAAGTCATAGACATCCTTCGTGCAGAAGATAGGTTTCGTGTTGCCCGGTCCGAACGGAGCGAAGCGCTTGAGGTCGTTGTGCAGCTTCTTCGTGATATCCTTGAAGTCGATGAGCGCGTCGATGTGGAGGAAAGCCTCCGTCTGCTCCGGCTGTATGTGGCTATCCACATAGGCTTGGAATCGGTTGCGAAACTCCCTCACGTCGCTCCAGCGCAGCGTCAGTCCTGCCGCGTAGGTATGGCCGCCGAAGTTGAGCAGCAAGTCGCGGCAGCTCTTGATGGCCGAGTAGATATCAAATCCCGCCACGCTCCGAGCCGATCCTGTCGCCAGGTCTCCCTCGCGCGTGATGACCACGGTGGGGCGGAAGTAGATCTCTGTCAGTCGGCTGGCCACGATGCCCACCACGCCCTTCTTCCAGTGTTCGTCGTAGAGGACGATGCTGCTCTGGTGGCTTTGGCTCTCCAGTCGGTTCACGATCAGGTTGGCCTCGTCCGTCATCTGTCGGTCTATGCCCTTTCGCTGCTCGTTGTACGTGTCGATGTGGCGTGCCCTTCGCAGCGCCTCGTTGATATCCCGCTCCACGAGCAGGTCCACACTCTCCTTGCCACACTCCATGCGTCCGCTGGCGTTGATGCGCGGTCCTATCTTGAAGATGATCTCGCTCATCGACAGTTCGCGCCCGCTCAGTCCACACACGTCCACGATGGCCTTGAGGCCGACGCTGGGGTTTTGGTTGAGCTGCTTCAGTCCGTGGAAAGCCAGGATACGGTTCTCGTCCACCACGGGCACGAGGTCTGCTGCGATGCTCACGGCACAGAAGTCGAGCAGCGGGATGAGGCGCGAGAAGGGAATGCCGTTGTTCTTGGCAAAGGCCTGCATAAACTTGAATCCCACGCCGCAGCCACAGAGCTCCTTGAACGGGTAGGTGTCGTCCGCCCGCTTCGGGTTGAGCGTTGCCACGGCACACGGCAGTTCGTCGTCTGGCACGTGGTGGTCACAGATGATGAAGTCAATGCCCAGTTCCTTGGCGTGTGCTATCTCCTCCACCGCCTTGATGCCACAGTCGAGGATGATGATGAGTTTCACCCCCGTCTCCTCCGCATACTGCAGTCCTTTGTGGCTGATGCCATACCCCTCGTCGTAGCGGTCGGGGATGTAATAGTCGATGTTGGAGTAGAACTGTCGCAGAAATTTGTACACCAGCGCGACGGCCGTGCATCCATCCACGTCGTAGTCGCCATAGACCAGTATGCGCTCCTTGCGCCCCATGGCGTCGTTGAGGCGGTCCACGGCGAGATCCATGTCCTTCATCAGAAACGGGTTGATGAGATCGGCCAGTTGCGGACGAAAGAAGCGCTTGGCCGCCGACTCGGTCGTGATGCTGCGATCGATGAGCAGGTTGGCGAGTATCGGGCTGATATTCAGCTTCTCACCCAACTCCTTGGCCGCACGTTGCCGATCGGGCGAAGGCGATTCGTAATTCCATTTGAAATGCATTTATATTGTTCTTTTTTTGATTTCTTCTTCAGCCTGCCGTGAGGCAGCGTCCCCCGGCAGTTGTGCCAGGGGCACAATAGGGGAGTGTAAAGTTACAAAAAATAATCCGGATTGTATCGGGGGGCATTTGTTTTTTTAGTTTTCTTAAAGGATGCTTCCATGCCGGGGTATCACGATCGCTACGCCCGCGCCCTCTCGGCCTCGTATGATAGCATCATCCCCACGCTCCCTCCGAGGGAAGGAACGTGGGGATGAGAACTTGTGTGGATGCGGGCAGTTCGCCTCGGTCAGACGTCGATCTGCAGTCCGTCGTAGGCGAAGCTCACCCCCTCGGGCAACCGCTTGCTGGCCTCGGCGTAGCGTCCGATCTTGTGGGTGAGATGCGTGAGGTAGGTGCGCCGTACGCCCAAACGGTGTGCGAAGTCGATGGCGTCGCTCACCAACTGATGGGAGTGGTGGGGCGGATCCCAGCGCAGCGCATTGACCACGAGCGTGTCAACGTCCTGTAGGTAAGGTAGTTCTGTCTCGTCGATCGACTTCATGTCGGTGATGTAGGCCAGTGGTCCGATGCGAAACCCGAGGATGGGCATCTTGTCGTGGAGCACCACGATGGGCACGATCTTGAGGTCGCCGATCTGCAGCGGATCGTGCGGAGCGATGGTGTGGAGAGCCAGCTTGGGTACGCCTGGGTAGAGATGCTCGCCGAAGCAGTAGGGCATGGTGTGGTGCAAGCCGCTGCAGGTGGCTGCGTCGGCATAGATATTGACCGGTCCGAGTTGGCAGAACGGGCGCACGTCGTCGATGCCCGCCACGTGGTCGTAGTGGATGTGCGTGATGAGCAGTCCGTCGATCTTGCGGAAGGGCTGGCGAAGGATCTGCTGGCGGAAGTCGGGTCCACAGTCGATCAGCACGCGCGTGGTCTCCGTCTCTATGAGCGCGGAGGTGCGCAGACGTTGGTCCCGCGGGTCTTGGCTGCGGCAGACCTCGCAGTCGCAGCCGATGACAGGCACGCCGTTGGACGTTCCCGTACCTAAGAACGTCAGTCTCATCGGATATTCACCTCGGGGTTGATTTCTATACCGAACCGCTCGGCCACGTCGTGGCGCACGGCCTCGCACAGCTTCTTGACCTCCTGGCCCGTCGCCCCGCCGAGGTTGATGAGCACGAGCGCTTGGCGCGCATAGACCCCCGCCCGTCCGAGCGACCGTCCTTTCCAGCCACACTGGTCTATCAGCCAGCCAGCGGGCACCTTGTAGCGAGTCGTCCCGTCAGCGTCAGCCACCTCGTAGTGGGGAATCTGTGGATATTGCGCCTGCAGTTTCCTAAACTTCTCTTCGCCGACGATGGGGTTCATGAAGAAGCTGCCCGCGTTGCCAAAGACCTTGGGGTCGGGGAGTTTGCTGCGCCTGATCTCGATGATCGTCTGTCGCATCTGCTCCGCCGTGGGGTGGGTGATGGCTTTCTCGGCCAGGGCCGCACGGATGTTGCCATAGTCGAGTTGGGGATCAAACTGTGTGGAGAGCCGGTAGGTGACGGAGGTGATGAGGAAGCGGTCGCGCCACTCGTGCTTGAAGCGGCTCTGTCGGTAGCTGTAGCCACAGTCGCTGCCCTTGAGGCGGCAGAGGCGTCCCGTCGCTATCTCCACGGCCTCCACCTCTTCGATGAGGTCGCAGGCCTCCGCGCCGTAGGCACCGATGTTCTGCACGGCGCTGGCACCACACTCGCCCGGTATCAGCGAGAGATTCTCCGCACCGTGGTAGCCATTGGCGACACACCACGCCACGAAGGCGTCCCACTCCTGTCCTGATCCGCAGCGCACGCGTCCTTCTCCCAGCGGCTCGATGAATCGGATGGCGGAGTGGATCACCGTTCCCTCGTAGTCGCCCGTCAGTAGCAGGTTGCTGCCGCCGCCAAGGATGAGCAGCGGGCCGTCCTCGGGGGTGAGGGCTCGGACCAGCTCCTGCGCCTCTTCGACGGAGCCATACTCCACGAATCTTCGGCAGCGGACGTCGATGCCGAAGGTGTTGTGGGCCAGTAAACTATAGTTTTTTTTGTCTATCATCTGTTTTCTCCTTCATTTGAATAAGAATCCTTCGTTCGAACACGAATCCTTTGTCTGGGACACGATTCCTTTGTTTGAACACGATTTCTTCGTTTGGGACATGATCCCTTCGTTTGAGACAAGATTTCTTTGTCTGAACAAAAATCCTTCGTTCGAACAAAACCGATGCGCCCTGGTCTTGTTTGGCCGTGGGTCGCATCGGGTGTGATGTGGTTGTGGTGGGCCGGACCCTGGGGCCCGGATCAGATCAAAGACGAGATCAATATGCCTTGACCTTCTCCAGGCGCCATTTGCCGTGGCGCTGCTTGAAGACCAGTCGGGTCTCGATGCCGTTGGAGAGTCCTCTGAAGACCAGGATCTTGCGCTGGCTCTTGCCATACTTCTGGCCGTAGAGGATATTGTAGATCATATTGTCGGGCACGGTGGGCAGGAAGGTGCTCCACTCCTCGGCTGGTATCGTCGTCTCCACGTGGCTTGTCTCCTCGCCGTTGGGGTCAGGACCGGAGTAGGGCAGCGGGTTGCGGATCATTCCCGCGCCGTTGGCCGCAAAGAACTTCTGCAGGAAGTTGAGAAAGGAGGCATTGACATTGTCCTTGAAGCTGATCTGATTGATGCGCTCCATGCGCCACTTGCCGTCTCCATGTCCAAAGGCATACTGGTCCACCAGTCCCTCGCGCAGATAGATCTTCTCCACGACCACGCTGTCGAGGGAGGTCGATTTGGCGTTGTCCATCTGCTGCTCGTTGTCAAAGATGAGCGTATAGTATTGCTGGCGCATGAAGAAGTGCTCCGTCTTCCACTGGCTCTTCTGTAGCATCTTCGTCTTGCCACCCCGCGTCACGGGTAGTGGAAACACGATGCGGGCGCGCTGCAGGCGCCTGTTGGCGATGAAGTTGAAGAAGAAGTCGTCGAAGAGCTGGTCGGCGGCCTTCGGCATCGGTGTCTCCTCGACGATCCGTGCGATGGTGTCGGCGTGGGTCGTGTCGGCGATGGTGTCGGTGTCGATGGCCAGCGTGTCGGTAAGCACCTCGGGCTTCTTGTCCGTGCAGCCGGTGTTCAATCCGACCATTACGCAGCAGAGCGCAATGGTCAACAAGAATAACTTTCTCATTCTCTCAATATTATATATAGATATACTAAAATACGGGTGCAAAGTTAGCGTAAAGCGCAGACAATACAAAATAAAAATCAGTTTTATTTTGCGGTTCATCTGATTTACTGTAACTTTGCAGAAAAATTAAAGCGAGCTATGTTATTAGAGAAGATAGAAGGACTTCTGAAGGAAGTCAGCACGGTGACGGCGCAGAGTGCCGAGGATGTGGAACGTTTGCGCCTGAAGTACCTCAGCAAGAAAGGCGAGATCAACGCCCTCATGGGTGAGTTCCGCAACGTGGCCGCCGACCAGAAGCGTGCCGTCGGCATCAAGATCAACGAGCTCAAGCAGCTTGCCCAGAGCCGCATCAACGCGCTCAAGGAGCAGGTGGAGGACCAGGCGGCGCAGAGCGACGATATCGACCTGACGCGCACGCCCTATCCCGTGACGCTGGGTACGCGCCATCCGCTGACGCTGGTGAAAAACGAGATTATCGACATATTCTCCCGTATGGGCTTCACGCTCTATAGCGGTCCCGAGATCGACGACGACCAGCACGTCTTCACGATGCTCAACTTTGCCGCCGACCATCCCGCACGCGATATGCAGGACACTTTCTTCATCGACAGGAGCAATCCCTCCGACGTGACCAAGAACGTCTTGCTGCGCAGCCACACCTCGGGTGACGAGGCCCACTATATGGAGACCCACGAGCCCCCCATCCGTATCCTCTGCCCGGGCCGCGTCTATCGCAACGAGGCCATCTCTGCCCGTGCCCACTGCTTCTTCCACCAGGTGGAGGGCCTGTATGTGGACAAGGGCGTGAGCTTCACCGACCTGAAGCAGGTGCTGCTCACCTTTGCCCGTGAGATGTTTGGCGCCGACACGAAGATTCGCCTTCGTCCCAGCTACTTCCCCTTCACGGAGCCCAGCGCCGAGATGGATATCTCCTGCAACATCTGTGGCGGCAAGGGCTGCGGCTTCTGCAAGCACACGGGATGGGTGGAGATCCTGGGTTGCGGCATGGTCGATCCCCACGACCTGGCTGCCTGCAACATCGATCCCAAGGTCTATACGGGCTACGCCTTCGGACTGGGCGTGGAGCGCATCACCAACCTCAAGTATCGCGTCAGCGACCTCCGTCTCTTCTCCGAGAACGACACCCGCTTCCTCCGCGAGTTTGAGCAGGCGTAGGCGCCGCGTCGTTTTGCCGGCAGCGAGCCATCCTTGCCGGCAGCAAGATAGGGTAAGATACTAAGATAAGATATTGAGAAATGACAATCCCGGGTCACACTGGTTGTGGTCCGGGATTGTCTTTTTGTTTTCCTTTAGGACTGCTTCATCTTTAGGGCTGCTTCATCTTTAGGGTTGCTTCACCTTGCGCATGGACAGGGCGATGCGGCCACGGCGCAGGTCCACCTCCGTCACGCGGACCATGACCTGCTGGTGGAGCTTTACCACCTCGTTGGGGTCTTTGACAAACTTGTCGGCCAACTGAGAGATGTGGACGAGTCCATCCTGATGGACCCCGATATCGACGAAGGCCCCAAAGTTGGTGATGTTGGTCACGATGCCGGGCAGCTCCATTCCCTCGCCCAGGTCGTCGATGGTGTGGACGCTGTCGGAGAAGCGAAACTCCTGGATGGGCTGGCGCGGGTCGCGGCCCGGCTTCTCCAGTTCGGCGAGGATGTCGTTGAGCGTGGGCAGTCCGACGGTGGACGTGACGTAGCGCCTGACGTCGATCTGCCGCTGCTTCTGCTTGTCGGCCACGAGTTGCGCCACGGTGCAACCCTCGTCGGCCGCCATGCGCTCCACGATGGCGTAGCTCTCGGGGTGGACTGCCGAGTTGTCGAGCGGATTCTTCGCTCCAGGGATGCGTAGGAAACCCGCACACTGTTGGTAGGCAGCCGGTCCCAGTCGCGGCACCTTGCGCAGCTGGGCCCGCGAGGTGAAGGCGCCGTGCTCCCTGCGGTAATCGACGATGTTTTGCGCCAGGGCCGGTCCGAGACCGCTGACGTACATGAGCAGGTGCTTCGAGGCCGTATTGACATTGACGCCGACGAGGTTGACGCAGCTCTCCACCGTCCGGTCGAGCGAGTGCTTGAGTTTGGCCTGGTCCACGTCGTGCTGATACTGTCCCACGCCGATGCTCTTCGGGTCGATCTTGACCAGTTCGGCCAGCGGGTCCATCAGTCTTCTGCCGATGGAGACCGCTCCGCGCGTCGTCACGTCCTCGTCGGGAAACTCCTCGCGCGCCGTCGGCGAGGCCGAGTAGATGGAGGCGCCGTCCTCGGAGACCGTGAAGACGCTCACCTCCGGCAGGGCGGGATTGTAGTCGAGCATCTCGTCGACAAAGTCCCTCGTCTCGCGGCTCGCCGTGCCGTTGCCTATGGCGATGGCCTCGATGGCGAAGTCCTTCACCATGCGTGCGGCCGCCACAGTGGCCTGGGCGCGGTGGCGCTTGGGCGGGTGAGGGTAGAGGATCTCGTGGTGGAGCAGGTTGCCCTGGGCGTCGAGGCAGGCGATCTTGCATCCGTTGGCAAATCCGGGGTCGATGGCCATCACGCGCTTCTGTCCCAGCGGGGCGGAGAGGAGCAGCTGGCGCAGGTTTTCGGCGAAGACATGGATGGCCTCTTCGTCGGCCTTCTCCTTGCTCAGCGCCGTAAACTCATTCTCAATACTCGGGTCTATGAGCCGTCGGAAGGCGTCCTCCACGGCTTCGCCCACGAGGCTTTGACAGGCGCCGTGGCCTCTGACAAACTGTCGGCGCAGGCGGTCCTCCACGGGCTCTTCGTCGGCGATGGCGATGCCGACGCGCAGCACGC
>ULVK01006430.1_pt1 | contig 17377 bp, 17 predicted proteins | sample 1959311 | NCBI WGS metagenome assembly ULVK01 (sample SAMEA4835783, study PRJEB28245) | human gut metagenome | biome: gut microbiome; material: fecal sample | place: Denmark | collected 2008 | reverse complement strand
CCGGCTGGAAGCCGCCGTGCGTTCCAGCACCACCTATGCGGAGCTGCTGGACAGCCTGACCACCGTGCGCTATCCACGGGCACGGATGCGCCGCCTGGCCATGGATGCCGCTCTGGACTATTCTGCCGATGCCTTCCCCGCCCTGCCGCCCTATCTCCACCTGCTGGGGGCGCAGAAGGATGCCCTTCCCCTCCTGAAGGCTGCCGCACTGCCGGTGTCCCACTCCCTTGCGCGGCTGGCCGAACAGAACACCCCCTGCCGGGCGGTGGTGGATGCACAGCTGCGAGCCTGTGATTTTGGCGCGCTGTGTCGTAAAAAGCCGGAGCCGATGGGGAGTGCACTTCGTCAAAAAATTATCTTTTTGACGAAATAGCAAAATTTTCTCCTGAAATTTTTACATTTCCACACTTGTATCCCGGCAGCGGTTCGGTGTATCATAATGATTGTATTGGATACAACGAAGCGTCCCCAGCCTGTGGGACAAGAGGAGGAACTCCATGGCATTACACGTTCTGGACGAAGCCAACCGCTGCCTCGGCTGCAAAAAGCCGATGTGCCAGCAGGGCTGTCCCATCCACACCAACATCCCCGAGGTCATCCGTCTGCTCAAGGCAAACGAGCTGGATGCCGCAGGCCTGATGCTGTTTGAGAACAACCCCCTGACCACGGTCTGCTCTCTGGTCTGCAACCACGAGAACCAGTGCGAGGGCCACTGCATCCGCAACCGGATGCCCAGCCACGATCCTGTCCACTTTTCCATCATCGAGGACTATATCTCCACCACCTATGCCAACAAGATGACCAAGGGCCCCGCCCCCAAGAACGGCATGAAGGCCGCCGTGGTGGGTGCAGGCCCTGCCGGCCTGACCATTGCCGTGCTGCTGGCGCGCTGGGGCTACGATATCACCATTTTTGATGCCCGGGATAAGATCGGCGGCGTGATGCGGTACGGCATCCCCAACTACCGCCTGCCCGACAGCGTGCTGGACGATTTCCAGTACCGCCACCTTGAGCTCAAGGGCATCCATGTCCGGCCCAACACCACCATCGGCAAGACCATCACCATCGACGACCTGTTCCGCGACGGCTACAAGAGCGTGTTCATCGGTGCCGGTCTGTGGAAGGCCAACGCCATGCACATCAAGGGTGAGTCCCTGGGCAATGTGGCCTTCGGCATCGACTATCTGGCCAACTCCAAGGCCTTCCGGCTGGGGGACGACATCGCCGTGATCGGCGTGGGCAACTCGGCCATGGACTGCGCCCGCACCGCCATCCGCAACGGTGCCCGCCATGTCACCTGCTATGCCCGCCGGGACGAGAGCTGCATCAGCGCCTCTGCGTACGAGGTCAGCTATGCCAAGCTCGAGGGCGTGGGCTTCCGCTTCTGCAAGGCCCCGGTGGAGATCCGGGAAAACGGCCTGATCTGCCGCGACACGGTCAAGAACGAAGAGGGCAAGTTCGTGCAGGTGGAGGGCAGCGAGACCTTCTACCCCCACACCGGTGTCATCGTCTCGGTGAGCCAGGGCTCGGAGAGCAACCTCGTCAAGACCACCACCGGCATCGAGACCAACCAGAAGGGCCTGCTGACCGTCAGCGAGGACGGCAGCACCACCCGCGAGGGCGTGTTTGCCGGCGGCGATGCCGTTATGGGTGCCCGTACCGTGGTCGAGGCCGTGGCCATTGCCAAGCAGGTGGCCGAATCCATGGACAAGTACATGAAGAGCCTGCCTGCAGATACGACCCCCGATCCCTACGCCGACATCCCCACCTTCCAGACCCCCACCTCAGACGTTCTGGGCAAACAGGAAGTCAAATAATGCTTTTCCCGCCCGGCTGGTCTGTCCCGCCGGGCGTTTTATTTCTCATCGGTTTCCATTTGATTTCCAATTTGTAAATTTTGCGTTCATTTATCCATCTTTACCGTTTCTTAGTTGACCCCTTTTTCCGCTTTTCGGTATACTATTCATATATCTGCCTGTGTTTTGTACACTGCGGAAATATTTTCTCGAAAGGTCGGTGGACATTATTCTCAAGGCATCCATCCCCAAACTGCGGGAAAAATTATTGGAAGCGCTTCAGGCGGTACTGCCCATCGTGGCCATCGTACTGGTGCTCTGCTTCTCCATTGCTCCCGTCTCCCCCAGCATCCTGCTCTGCTTCCTGCTGGGCGCGGCTATGATCATTGTGGGCATCATGTTCTTTACGCTGGGCGCGGAGATGAGCATGAGCCCCATGGGCGAGCGGGTGGGCGCAATGCTCACCAAAAGCCGGAGCGTGCCGCTCATCATCGGTGTCGGCTTTCTGCTGGGCTTCCTCATCACCATCTCGGAGCCCGACTTACAGGTATTGGCCAATCAGGTGCCCTCCATCCCCAACATGACCCTCATCCTCTCGGTGGCGGCAGGCGTGGGGCTGTTTCTCGTGGTCGCCTTCCTGCGTATGCTGCTGGGCATTGCCCTGCCCAAGCTGCTGGTGGTGTTCTACGGGCTCATCTTTGTGCTGGCCGCCTTTGTGCCAAAGGAATTTCTTTCCGTGGCCTTTGATTCCGGCGGCGTGACCACCGGCCCCATCACCGTTCCCTTCATCATGGCGCTGGGTGTCGGCGTGGCCGCCATCCGTTCCGACCGCCATGCTGCGGACGACAGCTTTGGTCTGGTGGCGCTCTGCTCCATCGGCCCCATTCTGGCAGTGCTCATTCTGGGCATTGCGTTCCAGGCCAGCGACAGTACCTACGTTCCGCCCATCCTGCCCAACGTCAGCGATTCCGTGGAGCTGTGGCAGCTCTTCCACGAGGGCCTGCCCACCTACATCAAGGAGATTGCCACCTCCCTGCTGCCCATCATCGCCATGTTCGGCGTGTTCCAGCTGGCGGCCCTCAAGCTCGACCGCCGGACGTTGGGCCGCATCGGCGTGGGCCTTGCCTATACTTATATCGGTCTTGTGTTATTCCTCGCAGGCGCAAACATCGGCTTTATGCCCGCCGGTAATTATCTGGGTCAGGTGCTGGCAGGCCAGAGCTTCCGCTGGCTGCTGGTGCCCATCGGGATGCTCATCGGCTACTTCATCGTCAAGGCCGAGCCCGCCGTCTATGTGCTGAACAAGCAGGTCGAGGAAGTGACCGACGGTGCCATCTCCGCCAGCACCATGGGCGCAGCCCTCTCGGCAGGCGTTTCCCTCTCGGTGGGTCTTGCCATGGTGCGGGTGCTCACCGGCATCTCCATCCTGTGGTTCCTCATCCCGGGCTATGCCTTTGCCATCGGCATCTCCTTCGTGGTGCCCAAGCTCTACACCGCCATCGCCTTTGACGCGGGCGGCGTTGCTTCCGGCCCCATGACAGCCACCTTCCTGCTGCCGCTGGCACAGGGTGCCTGTGTGGCTGTGGGCGGCAATATCGTCACCGATGCCTTCGGCGTGGTGGCCATGGTCGCCATGACCCCCCTCATCACGGTGCAGCTCATGGGTCTGATGGCCCAGCTCAAGCAGCGCCGGGCCCGGCAGGCACAGCCTGTGCCCGCCGCGCTGGCCTTTGCCGACCTGCCGGATGATGCCATCATCGAGCTGTAAGGAGGTCCTGCTGTGAATACTTTATACTGGCTCATCACCATCACCGACCGCCACTCCACCGATGCCTTTCTGGCCCTTTACGAGGAGCACGGCATCACGGTCAGCCTGCGCACGGTGGGTGCAGGCACGGCGGTGCGGGAGACCCTTTCCACCCTGGGGCTGGAGCAGACCGAAAAGGCCGTGCTCTTTGCCATGATCACCGCCGAGACCTGGCCCGGCCTGCAAAAAGACCTGCGCCGCAAAATGCGCATCGATGTGCCGGGCACCGGCATCGCGTTCATCATCCCGGTCAGCAGCATCGGCGGCAAGCGGGCGCTGCAATTCCTGACCGAACACCAGACCTTTGCACTGAAGGAGGAAAGCACCTTGAAGGATACCCGCTATGAGCTGCTGCTCGTCATTGCCAATCAGGGCCACACCGGCTCCATCATGGACGCGGCCCGCGCCGCCGGAGCTGGCGGCGGCACCGTCATCCACGCAAAGGGCACCGGCATGGAGGGTGCCGCCCACTTTATGGGGGTGGAGCTGGTCAACGAGAAGGAGCTGGTGCTCATCGTGTCCCGCACCACCCTGAAAAACCAGATCATGCAGGCCATCATGCAGGGGGCAGGCCCCAAGGCGGGAGTCATCGTGTTCTCCCTGCCCGTGACCGATACGGCGGGTCTGCGGCTGCTGGACGAAGAGTAACAGTCTCGCCCTCTCAGGCGCTTCGCGCCAGCTCCCCCAAAGGGGGAGCCCTTGGCAGCCACATCAATCCCGCTGTTCTGATGGGAAGCAACCGCATCGGGTGGATTTTCTTGAAGTTTTCCTGTATTATAAGGATAGTATGGGAGGTACTGCTATGAAATCTACTCGTCGCTGGCAGCAGCTTTTGCTGAACAGTCTGGCTATCATCCTGGGCAACGCGCTGTATTCGCTGGCGGTGGCCCTGTTTCTGGAGCCCGCCGGGCTCATCACGGGCGGTGCCACCGGCATCGCGCTGGCCTTCGGGCGGCTGACGGGGCTCTCCGTCTCCGGTTTCCTCTTCCTCTTCAACATGTCCATGCTGGTGTGGGGCTGGGCGGTGCTGGGCAAGAAGTTCGCACTGAACACCCTTGCCAGCAGCGTGCTGAGCCCCGCCTTTCTGGGGCTGTTTGAGCGGCTGCCGGACGGCCGGGTGCTGACTGAGGATATCTTCCTCTGCACCATCTTCTCGGGTCTGGGCATCGGCGTTGCGCTGGGCATGGTCATCCGGGCGGGCGCTTCCACCGGCGGCATGGATATCCCCCCGCTGGTGCTGCAGAAATGGTTCCGCTGGCCGGTGTCCATCACCATGATGCTCTTTGATATCGCCATCCTGCTGGTGCAGGCGGCATTCAGCCAGCCGGAGCAGGTGCTCTACGGCATCGTGCTGGTCATCACCCACACCATCGTCATGGACAAGATGCTGATGCTGGGCGACAGCCGCACCGAGGTCAAGATCATCAGCACCCGGTCGGATGAGATCCGCACCGCCATTCTGGCTGAGATCGACCGTGGCGTGACCGTGCTCCACGGCGAGGGCGGCTACACCGGCGAGCCCAGCGAGGTGCTGCTCAGCGTCATCTCCAACCGGGAGCTGCCCCGGCTGGAAAAGCTGGTCCACTCCATTGACCCCGCCTGTTTCCTCATCGTCAGCCGCGTGACCGAAGTCAGCGGCCGGGGCTTCTCGATGGAAAAGGAATACCAGTAAATCTTCTTGACAGTGTTTCTGCTATCTGCTATATTGATATCAGAATAACAAAGTCGATTTTGGGCTTTCGCACAGGGACCCCCCTGCTTTTTGGGGTTATCTGTACGAAGGCCCGTTTTATTACAGGAAAAAGGAGCCAACTATGAAAATCACTCAGATCCCCATGGGAACCCACAATGCCCAGCTGACCTGCTACCTGCAGGATCCCTGCACCGAAATGCCTGCTCTGGACCGCTGTCCTGCGATCCTGATCTTTCCGGGCGGAGCCTATGCTTTCTGCTCAGACCGGGAAGCCGATCCTGTAGCGCTGGCCTTCCTGAACGCAGGCTACAATGCCTTTGTGCTGCGGTACAGCGTCTCCCAGAACTGTCCGGTGGAGGAGGTCTATACCAATGCCTTTGCCGAAGCACAGGAGGCCATGGACTACCTGCATCAGAACGCAGGTGACCTGCACATCGACCCGGAGCAGATCGCCGTGGTTGGCTTCTCTGCCGGCGGGCATCTTGCCGCCTCGGTGGGCACCATGGGCCGGGTCCGTCCTGCGGCCATGCTGCTGGGCTACGCTGTGTTCAGCGTCCCGGGCAAGGCGTTGGGCATGGAGCTGCCGGACCTGCTGCAGCAGGTGGATGACCAGACTCCTCCTACCTTCCTTTTTGCCACTCAGGGCGACCATCTGGTGCCCGCCACACAGTCCCTGCAGTTTGCCACCCTGTTGGCAGAGCGGAAGATCCCCTATGAGATGCATATCTTTGCTTACGGCGACCACGGCTTCTCCACCGGCAGCCGCCACATCGCCAATCCCCACAACCCGGAAAACCCGGAATCCGCAGTGTGGCAGGGCATGGCACTCGGCTTCCTGAACCACATCTTCAACCACGACGTGCTGGTGCCCGCCCCGGAGGAAGTCAGGGAATTCTGTCTTGATATGAAGATCGGCACCCTGCTGGACACTCCTCAGTCCGCTGCCCTGATCCAGCAGCTGCTGCCGGAGCTGGCCCAATATGTGCAGCAGGAGCCCGGCTCCCGGGGCATTTCGGTAAACAATCTGCAATTCTACAGCAACAAAATGTTCGATGAAGAAAAGCTGGCCGCACTGAACGAAGCGCTGGCAAAGCTGAACTGAGGGAACACCACATGGAACGCTCTGAACTTCTTGCGCGGCTGGGATTTGCACCGCCGGAGGCCTGCCGGGTGCGGGTCATCATTGACACCGATGCAAAAAACGAAGGCGATGATGACTTTGCCATCCTGCACCATCTGCTCACTCCGCAATTTGATGTGCGTGGTATCTGTGCCACCCATTTTGAGGTCAAAACCACCCAAAGGGGTCTGCCGCCCCACAGCATGGAACGCAGTTACCAGGAGGTATGCCGCCTGCTGAACGCCGCACACATCGACGATGTTCCTGTTCTTCATGGCTGTACTGCCCCTCTCGCCTCCCCGGAGGATGCTCCCGACTGTGAAGCTGTCGAGTTTCTGATCCAGGAGGCTCTGCGGGATGACCCGGCTCCCCTGTACATTGCGGCCCAGGGCGCTATGACAAACATTGCCGCCGCCCTGAACCGTGCCCCGGAGATCGCGTCCCGCATGACAGTGCTCTGGAACGGCGGCGGCCCCTATCCCGCCGGACGACCGGAATTCAATGTTCAGCAAGACCCCATCGCCTGCCGTGTCCTGTTGGACAGCGCTGTTACGGTCTGGCAGATCCCACAGGATGTCTACGCCAGATTCGAGGTATCCCTTGCCGAATTGGCGCTTCGGGTACGGCCCTGCGGCGAAGTGGGAGCCTATCTATTTCAGCAGCTGATGGACGAGTACCCCTCCGAATACGATCCCCGCTTTCCTCTGCGCACCGGGGGCAATTGGACTTTAGGCGACAACACTACCGCCGCTGTCCTGCTGGAGAATGGATTCCGGGGGCACTGGACACTCCGCCCGGCCCCTGTGCTCCTGCCCAGCTTGACCTATGCTGAAGCTTCTGACCGCAAAACCATCCGTGTCTATCACGATCTGGATGTTCGTTTTGCACTGGAAGATTTTTATTCCAAGCTGGCGCTGTGCTACCCCAGATAAGGATCATACAAAACAACAGCCCCCTCGGGCCATAATAGCCTGAGGGGGCTGTTGCTCTGTAATTCAGCTGTTACAGCAGCGGTGCAATGACCTTGAGCAGCATTCCGGTGGCACGGAGCAGATAATGCTTCTGCCAGATGCTGGCCGAGGTATTTTCCACCGTGCGGCACTGTTCCAGCGTGTGCTGGAAATCCTGCTCAATGTCCCGGATACAGGGCGCATCCACCATCCAGACGGCATCCTCAAAGTGATGGTACAGGCTGCGGTAGTCCAGATTGATGGTGCCCACCACCGCTTCCCTGCCATCCACCACGAATACCTTGGCATGGACAAAACCAGGGCTCCACTCGCTGATCTTCACGCCCGAATCCAGCAGGGCCGAGTAGTGGCTCTTTGCCAGTGCGTAGGGGAACTGCTTGTCCGGCTTTCCGGGCAGGATAAGGTGGACATCCACGCCCCGTTCGGCGGCAAATTTCAGGGCAGTCTCCAGCTCACCGTCCAGAATGAGGTAGGGGGTCATAATGTGGATGTAATCCCTGGCCCGGTTGAGCAGGTCGATATAGACCATCTCGCCCACCCGCTCGCCGTCCAGCGGGCAGTCCCCGTAGGGAGCCGCCACGCCCTTTGCATTTTCCGGCACCGGGATGGGCCGGGTCAGGAACTGCTCATATTCCGGCTCCTTCAGGATGCCCCACATCTGCAGAAACTGAGCCGTCAGCGAACGGACTGCCTCGCCCTCCAGCATCACGGCAGCATCCTTCCAGCGGCCATGCTTCTGGATGTGGTTGATGTACTCATCGGCAAGATTCACGCCGCCGGTAAAACCGACCCGCCCGTCAATGACAAGAATTTTCCGGTGGTCGCGGTAATTGTAATGGGTAGAGACGAATGGCTGCACCGGGCTGAACACCTTGCACTGGATGTTCAGCTTCTCCAGCAGCCGGGGGTAATTGCGGGGCAGGGTGGAGAACTCACAGGTGCCGTCGTACATCACCCGGACATCCACACCCTGCAGCGCCTTGCGGGCCAGCACCTCCAGGATCTTGCCCCACATCAGGCCCTCGTCGATGATGAAATACTCCACAAAGATATATTCTTCTGCCGTTTCCAGCTGGCGCAGCAGTTCCTCAAACTTTGCCTCGCCGCCGGGAAAATAGGTCATGGCAGTGTTCTGGTACACCGGAAAGCCGCCGCCCCGCCCATACAGGTACTTTGCCAGCGAGGCTGCGCCGGGTTCAAGCGCTTTCAGCTGCTCCACTGCCTTTTGGCTCTGCGGCAGCCAGCCGCGCAGCTGATCCTCCAGCTCCAGCAGCCGCTTGCGCAGGATGTTGTGCCCGAAATTGCTCTTGACATAGAAGAACATCGGAATGCCCACCACTGGCGCAATGGCAACCACCACCATCCAGGTGATCTTGGCACTGTTGTCCATCTTGCTGTTGAGTAGGTAGATGACCATGGCCGATGTAACGACCACGCTGCCGCCAAAGTAATGGGGCCACAGGTTGCCGAACCACCGGAAGATGCTGAACAGCAGCCCCACCTGCAGCAGCAGGAGGATCAGCACCAGGCCAAAGCGGCTGAAGATGGCGTGGATCACACCCTTCTGCCCCTTTCTCAGCAGCCGCAGGCCGCCGTCCTCAAACTGATGAACATAGCCCTTGACGTTCTGTTTCAGTTTCTCTGTTTTCATGTTCCGCCTTTCTTATTTCCGCTGCAGGGTCACCGCATAGGAGTCCTGTGCCGCGTGGCAGCGCTCCACCAGCTCCTTGGGCTGGGCGCAGACCCCGTGGTCATGCCACGGGTCATTGAACCAGTAGTTTTCCTCATCGTAGCCCACCAGCAGCAGGCAGTGCTCGTGGCACTTCCAGGCAAAGTCGGTGCCATCGGCCAGCAGCCAGTGATCCCGCTCCTCGGGCACCGGGGTAAAATCCAGCGTTGCCCAGAACACCACCGGCATTCCCTCGTCAATGAACCGGCACAGCTGTGCCGCGGTCTCGCCGCTCACGTCCAGCACCTCGAACCGGTCCGCCGCGCCCTCGTGCGCCAGCGCGCTCTGCAAGGCCTGCACGATGCAGGGGGCATAGCAGCCGTACCCGGTGTGGTCGTGGGGGTCGCCGGGGTAGACGAACATCGGGTCAGGCCCGTAGAGCCTGCCCTCCTGTTCCCAGTAGGGGGCGTGGGGCAGGTCGCGCTCAATGAACACATCCGGGTCAATGGGGATGCCCACAGCCTGCAGCAGCATCACGCTGCTGATGCTCTCGCAGCCGTTCACCCAGCGGGCAGTCTGGTCGATATACGGGGCCGAAACAATCTTTTTCATCAATTTTCCTCTTACTCTGTCAAAAACAGTGGATTTGTGATATCATAAGCTGTGAGAAACAGGGGTGTTCCCCAACAATATACCTATTATAGCTTATTCTGACCGGTTTTTCTACCGGAATCGGCAGGCAGGAGGATTTTGGGACATGAACAATCTGATCATCGGCATCGCAGGCGGCTCGGGCAGCGGCAAGACCACGCTGGCTTACCGGCTCAAGGAGCGGTTCGGGGAGGACGAGGTGCGTCTGATCTCCCACGACAGTTACTACAAGCGCCACGATGAACTGCCTTTTTCAGAGCGCTGCAAGCTGAATTATGACCACCCGGACGCATTCGACAACGACCTGCTCATCCAGCACCTGAAGGAGCTGAAAGCGGGCCGCGCCATCGACTGCCCCGTGTACGATTACGCCAACCACAACCGCAGCAGCGAGGTGCAGCACATCGAGCCTGCCCCCGTCCTCATCGTGGAGGGCATTCTGCCCCTGGCTGAGCCGGAGCTGTGCAGCCTGTTCGATTACAAAATCTATGTAGACACCGACGCGGACGAGCGGATCCTCCGCCGCATCCTGCGGGATGTCAAGGAGCGGGGCCGCTCTCTGGACAGCGTCATCGCCCAGTACCGCGCCACCGTCAAGCCCATGCACGAGGCTTTTGTGGAGCCCAGCAAGCGCAACGCCGATATCATCATCCCCAATGGCGGTGAAAACGGCCCCGCCATCGAGATGCTGGCCCACCACATCCGCAGCCTGATCCAAAAGGCAAATGTCCAGTAAAAGTTCCTGCAAGCAAAAAGGACTGGTTTTCTGTATTGGAACCAGTTCTTTTTTGTTTATCGAATTGCTGTTATCTGTGCATCAAAAGTATCAAAACATACACTGTCTATGATTGTCTGTGAAATATTATCATAGACAACAATATTCAACCCTCGCTGATTTTCACAATACTCCGTTCCCCCAAGGTTGATGGATGCGTAGTTGCCACAGTCATAGCCAGAAGATGTGATATTATATGCGATTTTATTCTTTCGGAACATTCCTTTTCGTGTGATTTGTTTTGTGGAAAGCTCTTCGTACTGCTCATCTTCAGTTTTAATTGCGATATAACTATACCGGTATTTATCTGCCAGGTCAAAGGCTAATCCAAGCTCCTGCATAGCATCTACCACTTCCTGACTCAGCCCATTGGATGCTTCGTCCTTGACCGCAATGAAAACGGAATATCGGTCAGAATTCAACTTTTTCAGATATCGGACGATATCCGTTTCCTGCGAGAATGTGAAAATATCCTTGAGTTCCTGATAATACTGTTTCGTTTCCTCCCATACCGTATTCTGACGTGCAGTCACACCATATTGCTCCACCAAAATTTTGCCGACAAAGTCGGTGATTTTCATAGCACCGGACACATTGGGATGTCCATCATCTGCCATATCCTTTGAAAAGTGAAATCCAAGTTTGCGATAATTGCTGATATCGTTCATATCCACAAATTCAAGGTTTCGTTCTGCGGCAAATGCCTTGATAGAATTATGCAGTCCTACACTGGTAGCCGTTGTCGGATTCTTTACCAAAAGCAGTTGGATTCCATTTTCTTCACAGAGTGATACGATTTTATCCATGTACTCCAGCATCAGCGGATGCAGGTCTGATTGCTCAGTGGTACTGCGTTCCGAAAAAGGCTGATACCATGTATTTCCACTGAAACTGTTCAGCGGCGCATATCCCTTTGTCTCAAAGTGGCTGCGGCCTTCCCAATCTGCAAAATCATCACTTCCTAGCCAGCTCCATCGTGTGTGGAAACGAATATTCGTCAGATAATAGCTCCATAAGCTCTGGTTGGAATCATACTTTGCAATGTCGTGTACTGCTTCCACTTTTGCCTTGCCCCAGCGCATATAGTCAATCGCTTTCCGGGTGCAGGATTCGGCTGTATTCAACGGCTCATTGCCACTGTACCATTGGAGCATATAGGTATCGACCACAACCACCTTGGGCTTCTGATAATCCAGCGCTTCCTTCAGCCAATAGTAGGATACCAAAAGGTTCTGCTGTTCACAGCCGAGGTTATAGCTTGTAATGCCGTACCGGTCATACAGTTCCTGCGGATTGAATCCGCTTGCCGCATGACTGCTTCCAAAAAACAGAACATCCACGCTGTCCTTGGGCATCTTGTAAAAGCCGGTATATGTTGCCGTTGTCGGCCACGAGTTATTATAAAAATACTTCGGGTTTTCTATGCGGTTCACCAGCGTCACCACCAACAGGGCCGTCACTGTAAATACGGCGACCTTTATTCCATAGAAGATATTCTTTTTCATCGCTCAAAATCCTCCATAAATAAAGTCCTGTGCATTAAAACCAAACCCGTATGTTCCAAACACTACAATTATCACTATGACAGCGATATAAATCGCCCAACGGATGAGCAATGGCTGGCGCTGAACCATTTCACGAATACCGACACCCTTTTCCTGTTTTCTACTGACACAGAACAGAACCATCAGTGACAGCAAAAGAATCATCATCTCCTTCCAACTCAGACCCAGCGAGAAAAGCGAATCATTGAACAAAATCCACGGGTTATAGACCGTGAAAATGCTTTTGATCATTGACAAGCCTTTTCTCAGACTGTCTGCACGGAAAATGATCCATGCAATTGTTGCTAGGCAGAAGGTTCCGAACATCTTTATGAAATTTTGCAGGGTACTATTCTTTTCAATTCCGACAAATTCATATGCCTTTTCCCTAATCGGCTTTGTGTAATCACCTGAAATCTGGTAAACAGCATGTAATCCACCCCATACCAGAAAGCGGTATCCACTTCCGTGCCATACCCCACTTACCAAAAAGGTAATAAGCAGGTTCAAGTATTTTCTCAGCTTTCCCTTCCGGTTGCCGCCCAGTGGAATATAAACATAATCTTTCAGGCATTCACTGAGAGAGATATGCCACCTGCCCCAGAATTCTTTGATAGATTTCGAGAAATAGGGATGATTAAAGTTGTTGATGATTTGAATACCAAATAGTCTTGCGGCTCCTTGTGCCAGCTTGGTGCACGCCTGAAAATCCGCATACAACTGTAAACTGTAAAGAGCACCTGCAACGATCACATACATTCCTCGGTAGACTTCACTGTTTGCAAAAACGGTGTTCACCACAATGGCCGCTTTGTCTGCAATCATAAATTTTAGAAAAAAGCCCCATAGGATCATCTGGAAGCCTGCCGTAATATTTTCCGGTTCAAAACGATGACCAGTTTCCAACTGCGGCATCAGCTGTTGATAGCGTGGAATCGGCCCCTGAATCATCTGCGGGAAGAACGAAACAAAAAGCATATACTTCAAGGGATTTTTTTGCGGTTCTATTTTGCCCTTATAGATATCCACAAGATAGCCAACCATCTGAACCGTAAAGAACGATAGTCCAAGCGGTGCAAAAAATGACCATCCATCTTTTCCCAGAAACCTTTGGATAATGAGGTTTCCTTCTTTGATTGCCAGCAAGGGTGCACTCGTTAAAATAAGTATAAGAAACAGAATCAGTCTTTTTAGTGATTTTCCTTCACTTTGTATAATGGGGGGGGGGTATTTTTATTTAATTTTCCTAAGACCAAACCTCCCAGATAGGAAATCAGCACAATGGCCAGAAACATTTTTCTTCCATGCTGCGCCGCAATATAATAAAACGTCATATTTTCCGCAAGCAACGCCAGCCACCGTATTTTGACTGGCAGGATGTAGTATATTACAACCGCACCCAAGAGAAACAAATAATATTCAACCGAAACAAATGTCATATTCTGTCCTCACTTGTTTTACTTTTCAAATGCACTTCCTAAAATAAGAGCTTTCAGTAGCCTGCTGGCAACGGGCACAGATAAGGAACCGTCTTATTTTCACAGCTTTTAATTATACAATATCGTATATTCTTTTGCAACGCAAAAAGTCCCGTGTCCAGCACACTTCGTACAGACACGGGACTTTTCATTTTGCTATCGCTTAGCCGCAGTGATCGCAATGGTCACAGTCTTCTTCCAGCTTGCCCACAATGGGTTCCGGATCGATGCCCTGACGGCGGTAGTAGTCAGACAGGGCAGCCTTCACGGCCTGCTCTGCCAGAACGGAGCAGTGCACCTTGATGGGGGGCAGACCTTCCAGAGCTTCCACAACGGCCTTGTTGGTCAGTTTCAGGGCCTCGTCAATGGTCTTGCCCTTGATGAGGTCGGTGGCCATGCTGCTGGTGGCAATGGCGGCACCGCAGCCAAAGGTCAGGAACTTGACATCAACGATCACGTTGTTCTCGATCTTCAGGTACATGCGCATGATATCGCCGCACTTGGGGTTGCCGACCTCACCCACGCCGTTTGCATCGGGGATCTCACCCACGTTGTGCGGATTTGCGAAATGCTCCATGACCTTTGCGCTATACATACTTGCCATTTTAGTTTTCTCCCTTCAGGCTGAAATGACGGGCGGTGTTCTGGCCCTGCAGCCACATACAGCTCATTGCGCGGCGGCGGGGAATGACCTCCTCCAGCACGTCGCACAGATATTTTGCTTCCTCCATGGTATTCTGCGGACCAAAGGTGAACCGCATGGAACCGTGGCCGATCTCCTCCGGCACGCCAATGCTCAGCAGAACATGGCTGGGGTCCAGGCTGTCGGAGTTGCAGGCCGAACCAGTGGATGCGCAGATGTGGTGCATATCCAGGTCCAGCAGAATGGTCTCGCCCTCCAGGCCGGGGAAGCTGATGTTCGCATTGCCGGGCAGGCGGTGCTCCAGGCCGCCGTTCAGGCGGGCCTCCGGGATGTTCTTGAGCACGCGGTCAATGACGTAATCACGCAGCTCTTTCTCGTGGGCCATCCGCTCGTCCAGGTGGGCGACGGCCATCTCCAGTGCCTTGCCCATACCGGCGATACCGGCCACGTTCTCGGTGCCGGCGCGGTGGCGGGCCTCCTGGCTGCCGCCGTCAATCAGGTTCTGGGGCCAGATGCCCTTGCGGCAGTACAGTGCGCCCATGCCCTTGGGGCCATTGAACTTATGGGCGCTCATGGACAGCATATCCACGCCCAGCTCCTTGACATCCACCGGAATGGTGCCAACGGCCTGCACCGCATCGGTGTGCATCCACACGCCGTGCTTGTGGGCGATCTCCGCGATCTCCTTGATGGGCTGGATGGTGCCGATCTCGTTGTTGGCCATCATAATGCTGACCAGCGCGGTATCGGGACGGATGGCCGCTTCCACATCCTCCGGGCGGATATAACCTTCCGGGGTGGGCTTGATATAAGTGACCTCAAAGCCCATGCGCTCCAGAGCCGCCATGCTGTGCATGATGGCGTGGTGCTCAAAGGCGCTGGTGATGAGGTGCTTCTTGTTCTGGCGGGCCTTGGTGAAGGCAGTGCCCTTCACGGCCCAGTTGTCGGCCTCGGAGCCGCAGCCGGTGAAGAAGATCTCTGCCGGGGAAGCATTGATGGCCTTGGCCACCTGTGCGCGGCCGGTGTCCACAAACTCTTTGGCCTCATAGCCAACACTGTAATGGCTGCTGGGGTTGCCGCAGGCACCGCTCAGGGCCTGGGTCATCACTGCCAGCACCTCCGGGGCACAGGCAGTCGTGGCAGCATTGTCGAGATAAACCACTTTCTCCATAGTTTCCATGGGATTGATCCTTTCTGGCAAACGACAAATCGTTTTTGCATTTCCGGACCGAACGTCCGGGCCTATGATACCTTTTAACGGGAATGTTATACCATATCATTCCCTAGCATGTCAATAGGAATACTGGAAATTCATCAATCCGTAACAATCCGGGCAGATTCAGCGCCCTTTTCCGGCCAGCTTTCCCAGAACCACCTTCCATTTGGGGTAGCCCCAGCGCCGATCCTCGGAAAAATCGTCGGCCAGCTTCCAGGGGAAGGTGCCGCCATCGAAGTACAGATTGCCAGCTTCGTCCACCCGGTCCAGCTTTTTGGGCAGGTACTCCTCATCATAATAGCTCTTGCGCTTATCCGGCAGGGCCCAGTGCAGGGTGCCGTCGGCATCCATGCCGGAAGCCCACACGCCGAACACAAAGGTCGCCGCCTCGCCGTAGCAGTGCTGCTCAAAGCGGATGGCACCATCATAATAGAATTTGATGACCTCCAGCGTACCGGATTCCTTTTTGCCGTCCCGGCCCAGCGTGGGGCGGTAGTCCTGCTGATACCGGCAGCCGCAATGGGCTCCGGCAAACTTTTTCGGGTCGAACGCCATAAGTGCACATCCTTTCTTTTGCACAAAACTCCCTCCGTCATCGCTGTGCGCTGCCACCTTCCTCTAGGAGAGAGGCTTACCGCACGGACAGGCCCCATCTCAGAGGGGGCTGTCTGCGAAGCAGACTGGGGGAGTTTCCTTTAAAAATGCCCCTCAAAATCGCCCTCGATCTCATACGGCCAGCTCAGGATGCCGCCGAGATCACGCAGGCCGGTGTAGCCCTGCGCTTCCAGCTTCTGTGCGGCATCGGCACTGCGGCGGCCGGTGCGGCAGTAGATCAGCCACTGGGCATTTTTGTCCGGCATGACCTCCTCCGCGCGGGTCAGCACGTCACCCAGGGGCAGCAGCTTTGCGCCGGGGATATGTCCCACGGCAAATTCGTCCGGCTCCCGGACATCCACGGCCTGCGCCTTGCCTGCATCCAGCAGGCGGATGGCTTCGGCCGGGGTGATCTTCTCTACCATTGTCTCATCTCCAAGTTCCGATAATTTCTCTATTATATGATAACAGACGTTTTTTGTTTCGGCAAGAGAAACCGGCGTTTTCGCTTTGCAAAACCTGCACCGCGTGGTATACTAAGGGGAGAAGCAAGGAGAGTAGACCATGAAATTTTCCACAAAGAGCCGCTACGCCCTGCGGCTGATGGCCGAGCTGGCCCGCTACGCACCGGGCACCACCGTCTCCCTGAAAGAGATCAGCGAGCGGCAGAACCTGAGCCTGAAATATCTGGAACAGATCGTTACCCCGCTGGCCCGGGTGGGGCTTGTGAAAAGTGAGCGCGGCAGCCAGGGCGGCTACCGGCTGACCAAGGCCCCCGCCGACTACACCGCCGGCGAGATCCTGCGCGCCATTGAGGGCAGCGTGGCCCCCATCCCCTGCCTTGGCAGCGAGACCAACGAGTGCCCCATGTCCGAGCAGTGCTTCACCCTGCCGTTCTGGGCTGGGCTGGACGAGGTCATCAACCAGTACATCGACAGCGTCACTCTGGAGCAGCTGGCCCAGAGCCTGCCCGCCGCCAAGGACGGCTGCTGCGGCTGCAACACCAAGATCTGAAAATTTATGCTTGACATTTTGCGCCGAATCTTATATAATAAGCAGGCATTCAGCGAATGCAGCATAGATTTAGGGGTATAGCTCAGTTGGTAGAGCAGCGGTCTCCAAAACCGCGTGCCGTGAGTTCGAGACTTACTACCCCTGCCACAAACCTCCGGAGCAGCCGTTCCGGAGGTTTTGTTTTTGCGCAAACATACTCCCCCAGTCATCGCTGCGCGATGCCAGCCCCCTCTGGGATGGGGCCTTTGTGCCCCTGCAAAGAGGCTCCCTCATAGAAGGAGCTGGCTGCGAATGCAGTGAGCAGACTGAGGAAGTCCGCCTTTTTCATCTTTTTTGCGGCTTTTTTGTTTTTTCCGCTTGACAAGCCGCCCATCTTCCGGTATAATAAGGCACGTTCCGGCGGTAA
>ULVK01029652.1_pt1 | contig 17524 bp, 9 predicted proteins | sample 1959311 | NCBI WGS metagenome assembly ULVK01 (sample SAMEA4835783, study PRJEB28245) | human gut metagenome | biome: gut microbiome; material: fecal sample | place: Denmark | collected 2008 | reverse complement strand
TTTGATTTTGCGCATGATGTTCACGCGGTTGGCTATCATAATGAGAACCACACGCATGTCTTCGGCAAAAGAGAGCAATAAGCTTCTGAAGTTCTCGCTTTCTACGCTTGGATTCTTCTCATACAGTTCCAAAATGCGGTTCAGGCCCTTGATGATACCGGCCACATCCACTCCGAATTCTCTTTCCACATCTTCCGGCGTGCAGTAGCCGCAACGTACGCAAGTATGTACCATGATACCAAGAATGGCTCCGCGCGTCAGTCCGATTTCAGAGGCTACGATTAAGGCTGTTTCCATGTCATTGAGGATAGGGTTCATGCCGAACACGTTTCTTTGAATAAGGTTACGGCGTGCCGCCTCAAGCAAATAAGTTTTCAACTTTTTGCAGTCGTCAGGATAAAGTATATTGCCGGAAAGTTTGAGAAGCTCCCTATATAGCTGTGCAAGTCGCACTTTTTCTTGTGCGGAGAAAAAAGCATTCTGTTCCATAATCCGCTATTTTTCTTCAAAGGTAGTACTTTTTTGCTGAAACGTTTACCCGTTTGCTTAAAAAAGCCTATATTTGAATGTTTTTTAGGGAAGGTTTAAAACGATTATATAATATGTTGACAGCAGAAGACAAGGTCTTATTGGCCGGAAAGGGGATTACGGAAGAGCAAATAGAGGCTCAGTTGCAGACTTTTAAGAAAGGATTTCCATTTTTGAAGTTGAAAGCGACCGCTTCGTTGGCTCATGGTATTTTGGCTCCTTCGGCAGAAGAATGCAGGCATTATGAGGAAGTGTGGAAGGCTTATAAGGAAGAAGGAAAAGCGATAAGCAAGTTTGTTCCGGCTTCGGGGGCAGCCAGCCGTATGTTTAAGAATATGTTTGAATTTCTGGATGCGGAATACGATGTGCCGACCACTGATTTCGAAAAAACTTTTTTTGCGGCGATTCGTGATTTTGCATTCTACGATGAATTGGATGCGGTTTGCATGAAAAATGAAGGTCGCGGGATTGACGGTTTGGTGGCATCCGGCCAATATAAAAAGGTTGTGGCGAACATGCTTCGTCCGGAAGGTTTGAATTACGGCCAGTTGCCTAAAGGATTGCTTACGTTTCACCGATATGAGAACGGTTCGCGCGCTCCGTTGGAGGAACATTTGGTAGAAGCGGCTTTGTATGCTGCCAGCAAAGGAAAGGCTGAAGTTCATTTTACGGTGAGTGCGGAGCACAAAGCTTTGTTCAAGGCATTGGTGGAAGAAAAGCTTCCGATGTATGAAAGAGCATACGGGGTGACGTTCCATGTCACATTCTCCGAACAGAAACCGGCCACGGATACTTTGGCGGCCACGATGGACAATGAACCGTTCCGTGTGGATGGTAAGCTTTTGTTCCGCCCCGGCGGGCACGGTGCGCTTATCGAAAATTTGAATGACTTGCAGGCCGATGTCGTTTTCGTGAAGAATATAGATAATGTGGTGCCGGATCGTTTGAAAGGGGATACGGTTACTTACAAGCAGGTGCTGGCCGGTATTCTGGTAGAGTTGCAACAGAAAGCCTTTGCTTATTTGCGTAAATTAGACAGTGGGGACTATAGCCATGCGGATATCGAAGAAATCATCCGCTTCGTCCAACAGACGCTCTTCTGCCGTCGTGAGGATGTGAAAGAACTGGAAGATGCGGAACTCGTGATTTATTTGCGTAAAAAGTTGAACCGTCCGATGCGTGTCTGCGGCGTGGTGAAAAATGTGGGAGAGCCTGGCGGCGGTCCTTTCTTGGCTTACAATAGCGACGGGACGGTTTCGTTGCAAATTCTTGAAAGCAGTCAGATTGATACCCGGAATCCGGAATATGTGGCCATGTTCAAGAACGGGACGCATTTCAATCCCGTAGATTTGGTTTGTGCAGTGAAGGATTATAAAGGAAACAAGTTCAATCTGCCCGATTATGTGGACCGCAATACGGGATTCATTTCTTATAAAAGTAAAAACGGAAAAGAACTCAAGGCTTTGGAGTTGCCCGGCCTGTGGAATGGGGCTATGAGCGATTGGAATACGGTGTTTGTGGAAGTGCCCCTGAGTACGTTCAATCCGGTGAAAACGGTGAACGACCTTTTGCGTGAGCAACACCAGTAACAACGATAGGTTGTCGGTACATAATTAAGATATTCTTATGACGAAAAAGATTTTATTGTTAGGCTCCGGAGAATTAGGAAAAGAGTTTGTCATTGCGTGCCAACGCAAAGGGCAATATGTAATTGCTTGCGATTCGTATGCACATGCACCGGCTATGCAAGTAGCAGACGAGTGCGAGGTCTTCCACATGCTTGACGGGGATGCGTTGATGGCTGTGGTGGAAAAGCATAAACCGGACATTATCGTCCCCGAAATAGAAGCCATCCGTACGGAGAAACTGTATGATTGCGAGAAGATGGGCATTCAGGTCGTACCGAGTGCCCGGGCTGTGAATTTCACCATGAACCGAAAAGAAATCCGAGAGTTGGCTCATACGGAACTTGGATTGAAAACGGCGGATTATCGTTATGCCAAAACTTTCGATGAGTTGAAGGCTGCGGCCGATGTGATAGGCTTCCCCTGCATCATCAAGCCTTTGATGAGTTCTTCCGGACACGGGCAGAGCAAGGTGGACAGTCCTGCGGATTTGGCACACGCCTGGGAGTATGCATGCGCGGGGGCACGTGGCGATGTGAAAGAAGTCATTGTAGAGCAGTTTATTCCTTTCGACAGTGAAATTACGCTGCTGACGGTGACCCAACAGAACGGGCCTACTTTGTTCTGTCAGCCTATCGGTCACGTGCAAAAAGGAGGAGATTACCGTGAAAGTTTCCAGCCGGCTGCTATTTCTCCCGAAATGCTGAAAGATGCGCAGGATATGGCAGAGAAAATCACGCGTGCCCTGACCGGTGCGGGGATTTGGGGAGTTGAATTCTTCCTGAGCCATAAAGACGGCGTGATATTCTCCGAGTTGAGTCCTCGTCCGCACGATACGGGAATGGTGACTTTGGCAGGCACACAAAATCTTTCGGAATTCGAATTGCACTGCCGTGCCGTTTTAGGTTTGCCGATACCGGAAATTACACAAGAACGAATGGGAGCCAGTGCGGTCATCCTGTCGGAAGTGGAAAGCCACGGAGCACCGAAGTATTCCGGCGAGGAGGAGGTCTGTGCGGCAACGAACACTTATCTGCGTATTTTCGGGAAGCCCGAAGCCCATATAGGGCGCCGTATGGGAGTGGTGGTTTGCTGGGACAAGTTGGATGCCGACCAGGAAGCATTAAGGAATAAATGCAAAGCCCTGGCAAGTAAAGTTAAAGTATATTAATACGTAAATAAGAAATCCGGATATGGAGTGTTTTTTTCAAGAAAAGATATACCTTTGTATCCGATTTGCGACAATAGCTCAGTTGGTAGAGCATTGGCTTCCCAAGCCGAGGGTCGCGGGTTCGAGTCCCGTTTGTCGCTCTCTTATCAGCTATCTTCCATGACCGTAATAATCGCCATTGTTTTGCTCTTGGGATATTGTGCTATTGCAACAGAGCATATCACCAATATCAATAAAGCCGCTGTGGCGATGTTTCTCGGAGTTATTGTTTGGACACTCTACATGGTGGCGGGAAAACAGTATGTAGAAATGATGTACGCGGAGGAATATGCTGATTTCTTAGGCGGAAATGCCTCTAACGTCACTTCTCTTAAGAATTTTATTGCCAATTATATTTTTATCGGTCACGTAGCGGATATTTGTCAGATCGTGCTTTACCTTTTGGCTACGATGTCTATTGTCGATTTGTTGAATACGAACGGTTGTTTTGATTTCATCAGCGAGTGGATTACGACCCGTAATAGCAAGCGTCTTCTGTGGATGGTGGCTTTCATAACCTATGTCTTGTCGGCCAATCTCGACAACCTGACCACGGCTTTGATGATGTTTGCCATCGTGCGTCAGTTGTTGCCGGGGAGTCGTTTCCGCATGTATTATGGGGCGGTCATTGTGATTGCGGCCAATGCCGGAGGTTGTCTTACGGTAATCGGCGATGTGTCTACTTTGATGCTGTGGGTCAAGGGAGCGGTCACACCGTCCAGTTTTTCGGGTGCCATGTTCTTGCCGTCCATTGTAGCCGTGGCTATTCCCACTTATTTGATTTCCCGCAAGTTGCCGGAACAGATGGATATTAATACGCCTCGTATCCGCTATCGCGGGGATGATACGACTTTGACGCGTTGGCAGCGTATTTTGATGCTGTTCGTGGGAATTGGAGGGCTGTGGTTTATTCCTACGTTTCACAATCTGACCAAGTTGCCTCCTTTTGTCGGAGCGTTGTGTGTATTGGCACTTTTCAGTGTCGTAAACGAGTTGTGCAATCGGCGGTTGATCAAATCCGACCAACCTTTTTTCCGTCCTACACCACGCTTCATGCAGGCAGAGAGTATCCAGACTATTTTATTTTTTATAGGCGTAAGCATGGCTATTTCCGCCATTCAAGAGACGGGGGCACTCTATACGGTTGCCGTATGGTGCGACCAATATATTCATAATATCTACGTATACAGTTTGATATTAGGAGGAATTTCCGCCTTTTTGGATAACGTGGCACTTGTGCTGACCAGCATATCCATGTATGATGTGGTAGGGATGACGGAAAGCATTCCCGGTATGGATCCGGAATACCTTCGTTCATTCGCGCTGAATGGTCAGTATTGGCAATTAGTAGCTTATAGCGGAGGAATCGGCGGCTGTTTGCTTTCCATCGGTTCCACTGCCGGATATGCGTTGATGAAAAGTGAGAACGTTTCCATTTGGTGGTATTTCCGTCACATATCCGGCAAGGTTATGGTGGGGTGGCTTGCCGGCCTTGGAGTTTACTTTTTTATTGATTCGTTTATCAGATAAGAGATAGGACAAATATATGCAGATAAACAATACGTTATTTAAGAGGAAAATACTGTCTTTTACGTTGATACAAGTCGCTCTGTTGAGCTTTTTGCTGATTCTTTCCGTGGCGGTGCGTCTTGTGCTTTATCCTCTCAGCTATCTTGAATCCTTGCCTCTTTATTTTATTGTAGGGTTCTTCTTTTTGTGGGAGATGCTGCAATTCTTTTTAGTTTCAAGGGAGGCTTTGGAAGATAGCCGGAACATATTACGGTATTATCGCCATGGTATCCTGTGGCGTGTCGGCATATCGTTGCTTGCCGGAGGGTGTATCAGTTTTTTCTTGTCTGCGCAACCCTTGTTTACGGCTTTGCTTTTTTTGATGTTTCTGGTGGCTGAGTGTATTTTCGATATGATATTTTATCGCCGTTTTCTGAAAGAATAGAAAGAAAGGGTCGCCCGGATGATGGATAAGAAGCGTATCGCCCAGTTGTTGGAAGTTTTAGGGAAGGGACTTTTTGAGAAAGAACATGTGCTTTCCCTGTCCCTTTTGGCGGCAGTTGCCGGTGAGAGTATTTTCCTGCTCGGCCCTCCCGGAACAGCAAAGAGTATGATAGCCCGAAGACTGAAATCGGCTTTCCGGGACGGTCGTTCTTTTGAATATCTGATGTCCCGTTTCAGTACGCCGGATGAGATATTCGGACCGGTGTCTGTTTCTGCCCTGAAGGACGAAGACCGTTATATGAGAATGACCGAAGGGTATTTGCCCACAGCCGATGTCGTTTTCTTGGATGAGATATGGAAAGCCGGACCCAGCATTCAGAATGCTTTGCTTACGGTGTTGAATGAAAAAGTATATCTGAACGGCAAAGAAGAAATGAGGCTTCCGCTGAAGTTGGTGGTCGCTGCCTCCAATGAACTTCCGGCCGAGGGGGAAAATCTGGATGCGTTGTGGGATCGTTTCCTTGTCCGTTGTGTGGTGGGAGGCATTGCCGATAAAGAACTCTTTAATTTGATGATTTCTTCTACGGTTCAGTCCGAGGTGGAAGTGCCGGATGCCATACGCTTGTCTGCCGATGAGTTACGCGTGTGGGCCGAAGGGATAGATGCGGTGGAGATACCGGTTTTTGTATTTTCATTTGTCCATATATTCCGCAGGCTTCTGACGACTTACAATGTATCGGCAGAAGAAAAAGGAGAGTCCCTGTTTTATGTGTCCGACCGCCGTTGGAAGAAGATGGTACATCTGTGGCGGACTTCTGCCTTTTTGAACGGTTGTTCCGTCGTCCATTTGGCAGATTTGCTTCTGTTGCAGGTCTGTGTGTGGGATACTCCGGCTCAGGAGATTGTTTTGGAGCGCCTCTTGACCGACGCTCTTGTGGCAGCCTGTGAAGAGCATGTCGGTGTCCCCCTCTTGTCAGACCGTTTGGCTGCATTGAAAGAAGAGGGGATGTGTGTTTCGGAAACGCATGTGGATTTTAAGGTAGTCAAGGCTTTTTTCTATCAGATACAATCCATGTATCCTGGACGTACAGTGCTGATTTATACGAATGAATACGAAGCGTTGAGTCCGGACCAGCCGATACCTTTTGTGTTGGTTACAGACCGTCGCAAAACCGGAGTGCAAATACTGCGCAAGTATGAGAAAAGCCGCCATCCGGATGTTTTTCCAAAGGATCTGCTTCAAGTGGTTTGTACTACGACCGGTTTGCAGGTGAATGGACGGAAATATGAATTGCTTCGTGAGGCAGGGGAGGACGGTGAAAACGCAGTGCCCCAGACTGAAGTTTCTTCTCGGATGACTTTTTCATCAGCGATGGCCGAACGTATCGTGGCCGAATTGGGCGAGGTGTCAGCTCGTCTGGAACAATGGCAAAGGGAAGAAGCAGAATATGTACAGACACATTTGTTTTTACAAGACAGGCAAAGGAATATATTGAAAAACGCCTTACGCCGTGTACGTTCCGACATAACCTCTCTGGAAATCGAAAGTCAGGAATTGAGCCATGCAGCCGGCAGGAAATTATCATGAGGGATATGAGCGCGTGCGCCAGTTGTCCGCTCTTTTTCTGAGGCGTTTGCATGAAATAGCCGGTGAGGTTTATGCAGAGGTCTTGTCGTCCGGTGTCATCCGTCCCGAAGAGATGGAGGAAGAAATACAGCGTTATTTCGCCAAAAAGAAATCAGGTTTACAAGACGTATATTCCTATTATGGGGAACAGTGGGACTATTATTATCAGGTCGTTGCAGCTTCGGATGCCGACTTTTTGCCCATGTTGCAACAGGCTCGTTCCGCTTTTGTCCGTTTATATGTTCCGGTCGAATTGGATGCGTCCTATTATATGGAACAGTTGGTGCGTTATCCTCGTACGGATAGCCGCTGGCAGACTCTCCGCCAACATTTCATAAAGAAGTGGAGGAATCTGTTGGAAGGGCGGGAACGTACGTATCAGAAGCGGCACATAGAACGGCTCTGTGAAGATTATTACCGTATGGTGTCGGCCAATGCCGGTATGTTGCAGAATGTGGGAGGAAAGGGTGAAGGGCCTTCCCCTCGATTAGCCTGGCTTCAGTTGACGCAGTCTCCGGAACTTCGCGTGAAGCTCAGACAGCTTTCGCAGGTAATCCGTAAAAGCCAATTAATTAAGGAACTGAATCACGTTTTAGGGCGTAAGAAAGCGGATGAGCAGCGTTTGTATCAAGCCATGAGCGGAAAGACACCGGTTACTTTGTTACGCTCTGCCACGCACTCCGACATTGTGGGCATTACGGAAGGGAACAATCTGAACGCCCTGCTGCCGATGGAATATTGTTTCTTGTCGGATGCCGCTTTGGAACCGATTTTCTACCGCCGTTATGTCGAAAAGAAACTGGCGGTCTTCGATGCCGTATCCCGGCAGATAGAATATGCCGAAGCTTCTTCGTACAGCGGACGCGACTTACAGAAACGGGCCAAACATGGCCCTTTTGTGGTTTGTGTGGATACGTCCGCTTCGATGGAAGGGGAACGTGAGTTATTGTCCAAGGCGGTAGTGTTGAGTTTAGCTTTGATAGCCGACAAATTACGCCGCCCCTGTCGCGTGATACTCTTTTCCGACCAAACCGAAGTCATCGAGTTGAATAACCTCTATTCCGACTTGGCTTTATTGGAGACCTTTCTGTGCAACTCCTTTCATGGAGGATCCGATATGACTTGTGCGATGAAAGAATCCGTAGAAACTTTGATGCGTGAAGATTTTCGTTATGCCGATTTGCTTTGGCTTTCGGATTTTGAGATGGATCCGCTTCCTCCGATGTGGGTACAATATGTAGAGGAATTGAAGCAACGGGGCATGCGCCTCTATGCCGTGTCTTTCGGTCATCGGTCAGAGACGTCTTATCTCAGGTTGGCCGACCGTGTTTGGACTGCCGATTGACGAATGTCCGTTGAGCGTATTTCTAAAGGCACGAGATTCCCGTATTTGTGTGCGTTCCCCCGAATGGATAATTTTGAGCGATTCTCGTGGACTTTTGATTTTTCAAGATGAAAGCGTTGGTTTGATTCTACGTGACAAATATAAAAGAAAAACATGTAAATTCCAGTCTTGTTGAAACTGAAACTACATGCTTTTCGCTCCTAACGTCGTTTTCTAAATCTTCAAGTTTGATACTGAAATAGAAGAAACTCGGTTCTGGGAATCAGAATTTGTTTAATTCAGTGGCATCTATTTTGTTCACTCCGTTCGAGTTTATTTCAGTCTGGTCTGCTGTTCCGGATAGGATAAGTTTACCTACTCCGCTGTTGCGGGCTTTCAAAGAAGTACATTCCATGGTAATATGTATAGTCCCGACTCCGGAGTTCTGAATATCAACCTTTTTACCTTTAAACTCCACGGTTTGCTTGCTTACGCCACTGCTTTTGCAAGATTGAAATAAAAATGCAACCATCCGGTAGATGATTGCATTTTCCTGTGATTCCGTTGGGACTCGAACCCAAGACCCACGCCTTAGAAGGGCGTTGCTCTAATCCAACTGAGCTACGGAACCGACCTTAAATCGGGTGCAAAGATAGAGGTTTATTTTCATTTCTGCAAGCCGGATACGTGATTTTTTTAACTTTTCTACCGTCTGCAAAGCAGCTTATAGTCGCAGTAGGCACAAATTTTAGGTACGGAAGTCTGCCGGAAGGGAATTTCCGGATTGAACAATTCCTCCAACACACCTTGTAGCATCTTTTGGAAATCCTCTTTGAAACGGCTGAAATCCGTCACCCGTTCACGGTTGAACACGATGGTCGGGTCATAATCTTCAGCATTGGATTTGTGTACGAAGAACAGGGCCGGGGATACGGGACGCTTTTGTTCGCCTGTCATGACCCAGGCATACAGGAATATCTGGAAGATGTATGAGGGACGGTGCTCGGCGGGTTGTACCAGTTGTTCCATCGAAACGGCTTTTTCCGGTGTACCGCCCGTTTTGTAATCCACGATACGCAAGGTTTCCACTTCCTGCCCCGTGGTTTCGTCCGGCATCCTGACCGTGTCCATGCGGTCTATTTTTCCCCCGATGTCGATGGACAGAGGGTGTCCGTCCGATATGATGTCCACACTTCGGTGGTGTTCCTGTTCCATTTCCTCCAATACGAATTGTTCCATGCGGCTGTCGTGGGCGAGCAGTTGGCGCAGGTAACTGGCCATGACCTTGCGTGCTACGAGCAGTTGCCCGTTGTAGAACACCGTGTCTTCACGTCCTTCAAAGAAGTTTTTCAGGAATGAGGTTTCTATATAAGGAAGTAAAGTTGTTTCCCCACCCTCCAGCAGTCGCTCGATGTCCTGACGACGGATGACGGGGTTACGTTCGGTCAGTTTCCGGTAGACGAGTTCCGCCGCCTCATGGAAGATGGTGCCGAACAGTGCGTTGTCCAAACCGTTTTGCGGGTCTTTGGGTTGCCGTATGCGTGCCACCTGTTGGTAATAAAATTTGAGCGGACAGTCGATGTAAGCGTTGAGTGCCGAAGGGGAGAGGGGGCGCGAACCGGGTTGGCCGCTGCCATAGTTACGGCGCAGGATGTCCATGACTTCCGGTGTCTTGGCTGCTTCCATGCCGTTGTCGGCCGGTACGGCCTGGCCGGATTGCAGGATTTTCAGTTCTACGGGAAAATCCGTTTCGGCCAACAGTTGGCGCAGGAAGCGCGACATCTCGTTTTTGTTCAGTCCGTCGGTAGCGATGTTGTACATGAATGTGATACGTTCCGTACGCTGCACAAGACGGTAAAAATAGAACGCGTATACGGCTATTTTATGTTGTATGGTGGTCAGTCCGAACACTTCTCGCAGGTGGTAGGGGATGAACGAAGTGTCGTTCACGGCTTTGGGCAACATCCCTTCATTGACGGAAAGCATCAGGATATGCCTGAAATTCAGGTTACGCGTCTCCAATACGCCCATGACCTGCAAGCCTACAGCCGGTTCGCCGTGGAAGGGAATGGTGGTCATGCCCAGCACGGTGCGCAGCAAGCGGCGCAGGGTGGAGGGCTGTACGTCGAGCGTACGGTCTTCCGTCAGGCGGATGAAGCGGCTAATGACCTGATGGGCACGATAGAGCGCTTCGTGGTACAACTGGCTGTACACGTCGCCCTTCCGGTCTTTTTGTTGTCCGAACGCTGCGGCCAAGCCTTCGAGCAAGGAACGGATATAGACCAATAAGGCGTGGTTTTCCGCATGCGGACAGAAGATATCCTGTTCCTCCAACAAGGCGGCGTAAGGATGGCTGCGCACGATTTTTTCCTGTTCCGCTCGAAAACAGCGGCGGTCGCGGTCGTAACCATCGGTCTGCAAGGAAAGCAAAGCGTTGATGAAACTGTATACCGGCGTGTCGGTCATGGGGAATCCCATGGTGATGTTGGTGCGTTTCACGGGATGTGGCGATGTGGCATCGGGCAGCGAATGGAGCACCGGCTGGAGCAAGGATTCGTTGCAAAGTACGATAGCCGTGTCCTGTTCCGGTTCCGTGAGGGCCGAGTCCAGCCATTGGGGAATATAGCGTGCCTGTGCATTCTCCGAAGTCGTGGCGATGAACTCGATGCGCGGCGGGTTCTTGAAGTTGTCGAAGCATGTTTCTTCCAAGGCGTTGGGGAACTCTTTCAGGTTCTGGCGGATGAAGGTTCCGGCCTCAAAACGGCTTTTCTCGCCGACGTACATCACGTCATAGTCCCAGTAAAAAAAGGCTTGTCCGCGTTCCTGCAAGTAACTGAACAGTCGTTTTTCCACATCGTTGAGTACGTTGAAGCCCACAAAGACATACGTCATGTCCGCAGGGATGCGGTCGGCGCGTTCGGCAAGATGCTCCGCCACGTCTTTATACAACGCCCCTTCGTACAGCATTCCTTTTTCTTTCAGCCGTGCGTTGAACGTGGCATAGATGTCGTCCATCCGGTTCCACAGGGCGAGGAACTTCTCTTTCAGCCGACTGTTGCCTTCGATGGAAAAGTCCTCGAAAAAATGTTTCAGGGCCTCTTCTTGGCGGGGTGTCAGGAAATCGCTGTGGTCCAGTTCCTTGATGGATTGTATGTTGCTGAAGAGTTTATGAGGGTCGGCCAGATGCTTGTCGATGTCGTCGAAGTCGGACAACATGATTTCGCCCCAACCGTAAAAGCGGTCGAGCGATTCCGGGTCGGGTACGAGCGCGGCATAGACGCGGTGGAGTTCGCATACCGCGAGAATGTCGTCGCAACGGGTGAAGTCCGACAAAGAATCGAACAGTTCGCTGATGGTACGGTAACGCGGTGCCCATACCGGCCGTCCGGACACGGCAGCCAGTTGCTGGTTCATGAAAAGTCCGGCGCGTTTGTTGGGGAATACCACCGTAACGTCGCGCAGGTTGGTGCCGAAACGGTGTATGAGGTCTTGGGCGATAAGTCGGATGAATGTTTCCATAAAAACAGGTGGATTAGACTTGAACTTCTTCAAGCCGGTTGTTAAGAATGTACCACAGGTAACCTTTCACGCGGCGGTCCGGTTCCATTAGGCGGAGCTGCTTCATATAGCCTCCCACCTGGTCACGGTATTCGTCGTGCGGACGGCCGAATTTGAAGTCTACCACAGTGATTTCGTCTTTGCCGAACATGACCCGGTCGGGGCGGTAAGTGCCGTATTTTCCCGTTTCTTCATAGTATTCCTGCGTCAGGATAGGGCACTCATTGTAAAGCTGCATCGTGCCGTCGAACCAACGGGCCACTTCGGGCAAGGCAAATGCTTTTTCCACCTGCTGCTTGAGTGCATCCATTTCGGGTTGTGTACCGATCAGGCCTTCGGTTTCCAAGGTGCGGAGTGCCTTTTCCACGTCGTCGCGGGTATAGATCGTAGAGAATATTTTGTGCATGAGGATACCCATGCGCCTTTTGTCGTTGCGGGAATGCCGGGGCTTGTCCGTATCCGAAAAAGCGTCTAAGAATTCTTCTGCGCGGTTGGATTGGCAGAAGTCGATACGGGCTTCGTAGGAGTGCATGACGACCGATACCGGACGGTAATCGGTTTCCATGCGGTTGTCGGAGGTTTTGCGACCGGAAGAATAGGACGTGACCGGTTCGCCGTAAGTAAAGAGCGATGTTTCTCCGTTTTCCCTGTCCGTCTCTTCAACGCCGCCCAACGCGCGCGGCAAGGCATGGTAAAGCAGGTCGCCCGTCGTGCTGCGTTCATCCATGGTGTAGCGCGTACGGCACCAGGCCAACAGGTTCTTTTCCGCACGGGTGAAGGTCACGTAGAGCGTGTTGAGTGCGTCTACCCTGCGTTGCAGGTGCTCCTCTTCATACTCCCGACAGAATACGGAGTCGCGCATGGCGGCTTCGATGGTGATGGGGATGACCGGCAGGCTGTCGTAGGGCGGTTCGTGCGTTTCGCACCACAGCAGGTCGTTACGGCGGTTGAAGCCCCGTGTGTCTTGTTCGATGTTCCAGTCGCAATAAGGGACGAATACCGTGTGGAACTGCAATCCCTTGGACTGGTGTACGGTGAAAATCCGGATGCCATCCACTTCACCGGACGGAATGGAAGCACCGGAGAGCGTCTCGTCCCAATAGGTCAGGAAAGAACGGAGGTCGGAAGGGTTGTCTTGCAGGTAGGCCGTCACCTGGTCGAAATAAGCGAACAGGTAGGCGTCTTCGTCGGGAATACGTCCCAGGTCGAATATTTTATAAAGCTCCTCCTGAAGTTCATAGAGCGGAAGGGTTTTCAGTTCCTCCATGCGGTTCAAATACGTTTCGGGCAGGAACGTTTCGAGGGAACGGGAAGCCAACAGGTTGGCGTCGGCTTCTGTCGGTTTTCCGCTGTGCAGGGCCAAAAAGGCCAATGACACACGGTCTTCCGTGTCCGCCATGTAACGCATGGCAGCGATGAGCAGGTTCACGCTCAATGAACTGGACAAGAGGAAAGCCTCGTCCGATACCAATTTGACCCGGTCGCCGAAACGTTCGGCAAAATGACGGATGATGGGGTCGGCATGCCGACGGTAACGCAGCAGGATGGCCATCTCCCAGTAGGGCAGTCCGGCTTCGTGCAGGGTACGGACCTGTTCGCAAAGTTCGTCCAGCATCCGGGTTTCCCAGTCGTCTTCTTTGTCTTTTTCGTCGAAGAAGCGGATTTGCACGTATCCGTCGTTTCCTTTGTCCGGACGGCATTGTTGGGCCACGTCGCCGTAAGCCTCCGCCATTCGGATGGGAGCGTCCGGCGTGAGCCGGTCCAGTTCTTCGGCGGCAGCCGTGAACAGGGCGTTGTTGAACGTGATGATGCGGCGTTCGCTCCGGTAGTTGATGGCAAGGTTCCTTATGTCGGGGCGGTGTACGGCCATTTCCTTCTCTATGTTTTTCAGGATGGTCCAGTCTCCGTTCCGCCAACGGTAGATGCTTTGTTTCACGTCGCCCACGATCAGGTTGCCGAAGCCGGAGGCCATGCTCTCCAACAGCAGGATTTTAAAGTTCTTCCACTGCATGGTGGAAGTGTCTTGGAACTCGTCTATCATCACATGATGGAAAAACGCGCCCATTTTTTCGAAAATGAACGGAGCATCGTTTTCTTCTATCAGTTCGTGGAGCAGGATGGGGGTCTTGGCCAACAGGAAACGGTTGTTCTCGTGGTTCAAGGCCGTGATCTCCTCGTCGATGACGCCTAACAGCCGCAAAGGGTTGAGGTGTTTCAGTGCCAGCGACGCACTGGTGTGGCGTACGAGTTGTTCGGTCTGGAAGCCGCGCAGTTCCGCCAACAGTTCGCTGAAGTGGGCGGCGGCTTCAACCAAGGCCGCCACGGAGCGGTCGGCCTTGCGGAGCATTTTTTCCGCATTTTCTGTATAACCTTGGAGCGTGCTGCCGAACTCGGCCCTGATGTTGCCGTCTTCGATGCGCCGGAGGTAGGTGTCTATCGTGCCGCCCCGGCTGAATTGGTCAAAGCCGAGTCCCCACGCTTCCATTTCGGCACGGAAGTTGGCTGCCGCGCTCTGCACGACGTCCAAAGAGGCGTGCAACTCGTAGTTGAGCGCGGTGCGGAGTTCGCCGATGCGTTTGTTCTCGCGCAGCACTTCGCGCATTTCGTGTTCCCGGGCCAAATAAGCCTCTTTGAAAATCCATGCGGCGAAGCTTTTCACCTCACGGGCGATGTCCCACCGCTCGTTGTTCGAGATGCGGTCGTCCACATATTCCAGAATCCAGTTCAGGATGGTGGGAGTAAGGTGAAGGCGTTCCATGATGTGGTCTACAGCCGCATGGAGCACTTCCTTGTCGTTGAGGTCCACTTTGAGATTGGCCGTGAGGCTCAGTTCGTGTGCCAGGTTTTTCAAGACCGACTGGAAGAAAGAGTCGATGGTTTCCACCCGGAAACGGTTATAGTCGTGCAGGATATGGCATAGGGCCGATCCGGCACGGCTGCGAATCTCCTCCTCCGGTAACTCGATGCCGTCCGCCCGGAGTTCTTTTTGGAGGGATTCCAGATAATTGGCAGAAGACGGGAGTCCTTTCCAGATGCCGTAAAGTTGCTGGAGGATACGGTCTTTCATTTCGGCCGTAGCCTTATTGGTGAAAGTGACGGCCAGAATGTGGCTGTAGGCATGGCGGCTTTCCTGTTCGATCAGCGTCTTGATGTACTGTATGGCCAGGGTGAACGTCTTGCCCGAGCCTGCCGATGCCTTGTAAACAGTCAGACTGGATTTCATGTCGTTCAGGGATTCATGTTCTGGTAAAGATAGCGTTTGATGCTCTTCTTGGCGGTCTTTTCAAACTCTTCGTTTTGCAGCACCACCTTGGTGATTTGAGAATAGGGCGGCAGCTCCTTGTTCAGTTCCTGGCGTGAGATGTCGATCTGCCGCCACAGGGCATGGTCGTCCAACCCGTCTTTCAGGCTTTCGCCCAAATCGGGGTAGACAAGGGCCACCAGTTTCTCATTGCACATGATAACCAATGATTCGTTGACGTAAGGAAGGTTGTTCAACCGTGATTCTATTTCTTCCGGATAAATGTTTTGTCCGCTTGCACTGAGCAGCATGTTCTTGCAGCGTCCTTTGATGTACACGTCGCCTTCCGGGTTGATGACGGCCATGTCGCCCGTGTGCAGCCAGCCGTCGGCGTCGAATATTTGTTCCGTGGCTTCCTGGTTTTTATAGTAGCCCAGCATGGTGTTGCGTCCGCGGCATACCAGTTCGCCGGGAATCCGTGCCGGGTCGGAACTCAGCACTTTCAGTTCCATGCCTTCGGCCGCCCTTCCGCACGACATATAAGCCGTTTCGTGCCACGGGCTGTGGCAGATGATGGGGCCGCATTCCGTCATGCCGTAGGCGATGGAATAGGGGAAATTGATGGAACGCACGAACGCTTCCACCTCGGCGTTGAACGGTGCGCCGCCGATGATGACTTCCTTGATGTTCCCCCCGAAAAGGCGCAGGCTTTCCGTGCGTGCCTTTTCCTTGATCTTTTCGCTGATGATGGGGATGTGCAGAAGCAGCTTGCCCAATTTGCTGTCGATTTTCGGAAGGACTTCTTTCTTGAATATCTTTTCGATGACCAATGGCACACAAGACATGATGCGGGGATGAAACTCTGCCACGGTGGTCATGATGACCTTGGGCGAAGGCATGCGCGTGAGGAAATACAGGTGGGCACCGAAACATACGCCATAGAGGAAGTCGTAGACCAAACCGAACACGTGTCCCATGGGCAGCATGGATACGATATTGTCGCCGGGCGCGATGCCGATGGTACGGTTGCAGAACAACACGTTGGACACGAGGCTGCGGTAGGGAAGCATGACCCCTTTGGAGAATCCCGTGGTGCCCGAAGTATAATTGATGACGGCGAGCTGTTCTGGTGAGCTTTCTGGCGTGAAATGTACGTGTTCGCGAAGGAACATCATGGGAAAACGCTGTCCGAACAGGGCGTTGAGATGTTCGCGGGCGAAAGAAAGTTTTTCGGAGCGGCTGTTCACGAGCGTGAAGTCCTTCACGCAAATGATGCCTTGCAAGGCAGGCATGCGGTTCTCGTTCAGGTTTTCCCACACCTGGTCGCCCACGAACAACAGGCGTGCTTCGCTGTGGTTGACGATGTGGTGCACATTATCCGGCTTGAACTCGTGCAGGATGGGCACGATGACGGCGCCGTAGGTAATGGTGGCCAGAAACGCCACGCACCAGTTTCCGCTGTTGCGTCCGCACAAGGCGATTTTGTCGCCGGGCCGGATATCGGCCGCTTCGAAGAGCAGGTGCATCTTGGCTATTTTACGCGCCACGTCCTTGTATTGCAAGCTCTCTCCGTTGAAATCCGTGAACGCTTTCCGGTCCCAGTTCTTTTTTATGCTGTTTTCGATAAGTTCTATCAGTTTGTCTTCCATATCGTTTGGACGTATATCTTGGTATCGGAGACAAAAGTACAAAAAACAAGGCATATCCGTTTCTTTGTGGGAGACGATTTTGAATTTCGGGAGTCAGTTTTTCTGTAATTTTAAGAGTATTTCCTCTCCTGTAAGTTTCGCAAATCATCCTTCATCTTTCAGTGAATATCATAAATTATTCAAAACGAAAAGGTTACAACCTGAAGGATGTTTCATTCATCTTTCAGCCATTTTTCAATCCGCTCCAATGAGGGCTGAAAAAAACGTTTGGGGTATGAAATATTTTTTTCTCAGCCGAACGATTTTTCAATCTCAGCCAAACGATTTTTCGTTCTGCGCCGAATGAAATGACGTGTGGCTGAAGGATGCCTGAAACATCTTTCAACTCATAATGGTAATATTATGAGCGACTTACCGTATTGTCTGAAGGATGAAAGATGTTTTTGCAAAATCCCTTGTGTGTAGGGGATGGGATAATTATGACTTTTGCCGGATATTCCAATTAAAATCCGTAATTTTGTCCGTTGAATTATAAAAACGGCGAAAGAAAATGATGGAATTAAGTAAAGGCCAAGAGGTGGCGGCTTTGTTTGATTTGGACGGAGTGGTGTTCGACACCGAGTCTCAGTATTCACTCTTTTGGGGTATGAAAGGGAAGACGTACCATCCCGAAGTGGAGCATTTTGAGAACGTGATAAAGGGACAGACGCTTGTGCAGATTTTCGACCGATGGTTTGCCGGATGCGATGACGTGCAGCGCAAAATAGCCGGCGAATTGGAGGACTTTGAACGGAACATGGCCTACGACT
>ULVK01005886.1_pt1 | contig 17758 bp, 17 predicted proteins | sample 1959311 | NCBI WGS metagenome assembly ULVK01 (sample SAMEA4835783, study PRJEB28245) | human gut metagenome | biome: gut microbiome; material: fecal sample | place: Denmark | collected 2008 | reverse complement strand
CCCTTAAAAATAAATTATTATTTATTTTTAATGTAACATTTATTTGTATATTTTATTTTCAATTCCTTTCCACGCAAGCGCTTTGTCCTGATTTACGCCTTTTATAGGAACTAATTATCCGATTGTCATTGTTCTAATTATAGAATATAATATTTTTATTATATCAACTTCCATTATGGTACATGATACAAGCTATAGAAAGTATGGTGGAATCAATGAAACACAATTATTATGATTCAACAATTTTATACTATAATCGCAATGCTGCTGAGTTTTGCGACAACACAGTCAACGCAAATATAACTCAAATTCAGGATTTGTTTCTTTCCAAACTCGAAAAGAATTCTTACATTCTGGATTTTGGTTGTGGATCAGGTCGAGACACGAAATACTTCCTCGAACTCGGTTTTCATGTAGATGCCGTTGATGGTTCTGAAGAACTCTGCCGGCTGGCAGAAAAATATACGGGAATCGAAGTGAAACAAATGTATTTTCAAGAACTATCCGAAATCGATAAATACGATGGCATTTGGGCGTGTTCATCAATTTTACATTTGCCGCACAATGAACTGACTGACGTGCTGAAGAAAATGACCAAAGCCCTAAAACAAGGAGGGGTTATATACACATCATTTAAGTATGGCACTTTCGAAGGAATAAAAGATGGAAGATATTTTACATATATGACAAAAAAATCCTTTGATATTTTTATTCAAGAATTTAAAGAATTAACGATAGAAGAAGAATGGATTACTGCTGATGCCAGACCAGGAAGAGGTGATGAAAAATGGCTCAATTTAATTTTACGAAAAAGCTAGACATTGACGAAACGCAAATAGAACAGACCGACGTCATGACCGGTGACAATAATAGAAACCGCTATTTATATTACCAGTTAAAATTAAGTATGTTACATGCTAAGAAAATTGATATTATCGTTTCTTTTCTCATGGAGTCCGGAGTCAGGCTCATTTTAAATGACCTAAAAACAGCTCTTGACAGGGGTGTGCAGATCCGGATCTTAACCGGAAATTATCTCGGAATTACGCAGCCCTCAGCCTTATATCTATTAAAAAACGAACTTGGAAATCGCGTAGACATGAGATTCTATAACGACAAACATCGTTCATTCCATCCGAAAGCATACATTTTTCATTACGAAAATTACGAAGACATATATATTGGTTCTTCCAACATATCACGCAGTGCCCTCACTTCCGGAATTGAATGGAATTATCGTCTTAACAGCCAGGACAACCATAAAGATTTTGTGTTATTCTATGACACATTTCAGGATTTGTTTGAAAATCACTCTATCATAATTGATGATAATGAATTGAAACGATATTCAAAAAATTGGCATAAGCCGGCTGTATCCAAAGATTTAGCAAGATATGATGCTGTTGAGGATAATTCCGATACGCCGGTAAGAAAACTATTCCAGCCAAGGGGTCCACAGATCGAAGCCTTGTACGCCTTAGCAGATAGCAGGTCAGAAGGCGCCACAAAGGGGTTAGTCCATGCCGCTACGGGCATTGGAAAAACGTATTTGGCAGCATTTGATTCTGCTAAATACCAGAAAGTCTTATTTGTTGCACACCGAGAAGAAATATTAAAGCAAGCTGCCATATCATTTAGAAATGTCAGACAATCAAACGACTACGGATTCTTTTATGGTAAGCAGAAAGATAAAGATAAGTCTGTAATATTTGCATCTGTTGCCACGCTTGGCAGGAGTGAATATCTGACGGAGAATTATTTTGCCCCGGATTATTTTGATTACCTGATTATTGATGAATTTCATCATGCAGTAAATGATCAATATCAGAGAATAATAAATTATTTTAAGCCCAAGTTTTTGCTAGGTCTTACAGCAACACCGGAAAGATTGGACGGCAAAGACATTTACGAAATATGCGACTACAATGTTCCATATGAAATTTCATTAAAAGAAGCTATTAATAAAGGGGTTCTTGTTCCTTTTCATTACTATGGCATATATGACACTGTTGATTACTCCTCTATTCACTTGGTAAGGGGCCATTATGATGAAAAACAACTCGACAAAGCCTATATAGGAAATAAAGATCGTTATGACCTGATATATAAATATTATAAAAAATACCCTTCAAAGAGAGCGTTGGGTTTTTGTTGTTCTCGAAAACATGCAAATGAAATGGCTAAAGAATTTTGTGCCCGAGGTATAGATGCTGTGGCTGTATATAGTAATACCAACGGTGAACCTTCTGAAGAAAGAAATATCGCTATACAGAAGTTGAAAAGCCAGGAAATTAAAGTGATCTTTTCCGTTGATATGTTCAATGAAGGTGTTGACATACCAGATCTTGATATGGTTATGTTTTTAAGACCCACAGAATCTCCTGTTGTCTTTTTACAGCAATTAGGACGCGGACTTAGGATCAGCAAAGGAAAAACATACCTAAATGTGCTTGACTTCATAGGAAATTACGAAAAAGCCGGACGGGTACCTTTGTTGTTAACAGGCGGAGGAGATTCTAATAAGAACGCTCCAACCGATCTTTCCAGCATAGAATATCCAGATGACTGTATTGTAGATTTCGATATGCGCTTAATTGACCTATTTAAGAAATTAGATCAAAAATCCCTTACGGCAAAAGAGCGGATAACACATGAATTTTATCGCGTTAAAGAAAAGCTCGATGGCAAGATTCCTACACGTATGCAATTATTCACCTATATGGATGATGATGTTTACCGATATTGCATAACGCATGCCAAAGAAAATCCATTCCGGCATTATTTGGAATTTTTGGAGAAGTTGCACGAGCTCTCTGAGACAGAGGAAACACTTTGCTCAGGTTTGGGCAAGGACTTTCTGACATTAATTGAAACAACAGATATGCAGAAGGTCTATAAAATGCCTATTCTTTATAGCTTTTTTAATCATGGGAATGTACGATTAGCTGTCAAGGATGACGAAGTTCTTGCAGCATGGAAAGACTTTTTTAATACCGGCAAAAACTGGAAAGATTTTGCCGCGGACATTACATATGATGAATACAAATCTATAACAGATAAGCAACATTTGCGCAAAGCCAAAAGCATGCCTATTAAATATTTGAAGGCTTCGGGAAAAGGTTTCTTTGTCGAAAAAGACGGCTTTGCACTTGCAATTAGAGATGACCTAAAAGATATCGTAAAAAACGATGCTTTTATAAAACATATGCATGATATTTTGGAATACAGAACCATGGAATATTACCGCAGGAGATATCTGGAGAGAATATAAGCTCGAATCCCAGAAAGACGGTATCCAAGATCGCGAGCAGGATCTAAGTCTTTGCTCGCGATCAAGAATACCGTCCTCTATGTCATCACACTATTACTATAATCAATGTCAAAAATCATAAAAAATCATCAAAATCATCAGGATCCAAACCTGCGTCATCCAAAGCCTCGAGTCTTTCCTCCTCATCCATTAACCGAAAATCATCCGGATCAATATCAGCATTCAGTAAATCTATTTCCAGTCCATCATGAAATTCCTCATCCACATCGCCGTCAAGACCACTTTCCAGCCCAAACGACCCCGAGGTCGGACCCAAACCTCCGATTCCAGCATTCATTTCACGTTCCTCATCATTCGTACACATAAGATCGTCTGCAAGCAGGCTCTCAACTTCATCAACATGACCGTCCCCGTCCAAATCTTCCCAACCAAAAAAATCCATAGTATTCTACCTACCTTTCCCTGTTAATCAGAACATTGATTTTCCTCGATTTCCTCAAATATTTTATCCATCTTTGTTCTTTTCTTAAAATTGCGCAACATCTTCTTATCATGTCTCACAATATAACTGACCACTTCACGAAAGTCCTTCGTTTCCAATTCCTGGTCGTGATAATTTTCAGCAAATTTCTTGTGTGTTTTCTGTGCTGTCCCCTTCGCCCATCGATAATTCTCGTGGCGTAGATTGACAACCTCATCTCCTCGCAAAAATATGTTCCAACGTCCACATGCTGAGCGAATAAAAACTACATTGTCTGTTATATTATATATAAGCTCATAACGGTCACATATTTCTCTAATCTCATCGTCAGTAAGCATGATACATCACCTCCTCACGATTCCATCTACTTATAAATTATAGCACAAAAGCGGACGGAATTTTTTATAATTTTGTTATCCACTTTGCCATCCATTATTTCATCAATCTCCCGCCTCACTTCAAAAGCTTTCTTATCTCCTTCTCATTCTGCTTGGTAAAATCAGAAAGTTCATAGGAACGTATACGTTCCTTAACCAGATTCGGAATGACGAAACCATTTTTTACAAGTGTTGCAAGTCGATTTATTACAGTCTTATTTGTAACCTTAAGCTCTTTGCTGACTTCGATCGGCGTGAACTCTCTTTTATAGTTCTTCATGAGCAGCAAGAGCAATTCCTTCTCTTTCCCTTTTAGATATGAAAGGCTTCCTTCCAATTCTTCGTTGTTTGAACTCTCCGACAATTCGCAAACCTTATTTGAGTATAGCAGCACCATGTGAAGGAAATAATTGATCCAAATCTCAGGATGCGGAGGATTCTCTCGTCCCGAATAATACAGTGCAGGCAGCCCCATCTGGATTGATTCATAGTATTCATCAATATCATATGCGAAGTACTCTTCTAATGAGCCAATTCCGTTAAAACCATATCCGTTGATATCTAAAATATATCCCGAGAGCAGCCTTGCGGTCCGCCCATTTCCATCTTCAAATGGATGAATTGTTACAAGCTGATAATGCACTACAGCTGCAATTATGAGCGGATGATCATCTGTTTCATTCACATATTCCACCAATTCATCCAACAGATCCGATATATCAATATATTCCGGAGGAATATAATCAGGATTCCCTGTTTGTGAATCATATACCGCAAATAATACTCCGGGGGGCATTGGTCCTCGAAGTCCGATTTTTTCTTTTGAAGCTCCCTTTTCAACATACTTCTGTACATCCAATATCAGTTTCTTGGAAAACCTCTCCTTCTTTGCCGCTTTCTCTTCCAAATAATTCAGTGCCAGGAAATAATTACGAACCTCCTGCTCCGGTTTAAGATAGTGTTTTCGTTCATCGCTATCTATAACCTCATCCACCTGCTTCTCCGATAAAGGATTTCCCTCAATTTTAGTAGATGCATAGGAACTTTTCTTCTTTGAAATTTTCCGCAACTTACTTGCTACCGCAATAGGCAACGAAACCTCTGATGCTTTATACCTGTTTTTATCTATCTCCGTAATATACTTTAATATTTCATTTGACAAAGTTACTTTAATCATAAAAAAGCACCCTCCTGATACGTATATTATATCAAACATCAATTAGCCTTTTATCAAACTCACAAATCCGCTCTTTCAGAACTTATTCGCTTGTTTCACAAGCTTATTTGCTCGTTAATGATCCAAGAAAAACAACTGTCTGCTTCGCATCCGCTTGTTTTTCTCTGAGGCTCATTATATCACGAGAGTGCTAATTTTTCCATTAAAATTACACTATTTTTTCACTATTTTACATTTCTACAGTAAGCGCCTAATCTGCCCACGGATTGCACCCCTCACAAATCCATGCCATAATCGAAGTGTCTAAAATTAAAAACGATCACTCCAACAATCGTGAAGTTTCTCATTCAATGCTGGAGACGTTTACTACAACACCAACATTATCTTCCACAAGTTCTCCTGCTATACGAAGCCATCTTTTATATATTCAATTGTTCCTATAGCATGAGTGTTAACATTAACAACACGCATGCCAATAAGCCTGCTCGTATCCATCTTCTCACCTCTTTACAATAGTTCCTTCAACTTCATCATTTCATCCTCAGTCAAAGTTACACCTTTTCCCATTTTCTCATGTTCCGGTGCCCAGTCTCTGTAACCAATGGTAAATACGCCATTGCTAAAGTATATTTGAGCACCATACATTTCTACATCATTCTCAAACTGCTGGCTGACTTCATCTATGAGAACAAAGGTTTGAGCACCATACATTTCTACATCATTCTCAAACCACAACATGTATTGAGGTATTACAGTACAGGTTTGAGCACCATACATTTCTACATCATTCTCAAACTTAGAAAACCATCTTCTGGAACAAAAAGAAAGTTTGAGCACCATACATTTCTACATCATTCTCAAACTGATCAGTCAGACCAAATATATCTTCTTTCGTTTGAGCACCATACATTTCTACATCATTCTCAAACTAGCGAGGAGGGATATTATGAATATTGATTGTTTGAGCACCATACATTTCTACATCATTCTCAAACGGATCACGCAAAATCAGATGCAGTCATTTTGTTTGAGCACCATACATTTCTACATCATTCTCAAACGCAGTCATGCAATATCATGTAATCTTGTTCGTTTGAGCACCATACATTTCTACATCATTCTCAAACTGAGAAAGTGCAAAAAGGGCAACTGGCTTCGTTTGAGCACCATACATTTCTACATCATTCTCAAACAACCGAGTACTAAAAGACAAGAATACTTCTGTTTGAGCACCATACATTTCTACATCATTCTCAAACAATACTGGCGTGAAGTGCTATTTGACTATGGTTTGAGCACCATACATTTCTACATCATTCTCAAACGCTATTTCTCCGGTGTAAGAAAAAATCTTAGTTTGAGCACCATACATTTCTACATCATTCTCAAACTAAACGGACTAAATGTTTATACAAATAAAAGTTTGAGCACCATACATTTCTACATCATTCTCAAACTATGGAATAAGTGTAAACACCATAAGCCACCGTTTGAGCACCATACATTTCTACATCATTCTCAAACATAAAGTTATCGACCATTATAAGAATCTTGGTTTGAGCACCATACATTTCTACATCATTCTCAAACTATCCATGAAGCCATATCGTTTATACCGTTGTTTGAGCACCATACATTTCTACATCATTCTCAAACGCCCATGATATAGTCCACACAATGGAACCTGTTTGAGCACCATACATTTCTACATCATTCTCAAACTGTTGCATTTACTAATTTTGTTTACACTTCGTTTGAGCACCATACATTTCTACATCATTCTCAAACGGATTCAAGACATATGATGATCTGACAGTGGTTTGAGCACCATACATTTCTACATCATTCTCAAACTGATATTGCAACCAAATAAAATATTCGACGGTTTGAGCACCATACATTTCTACATCATTCTCAAACTAGCTGATTCTATAATCAGTAGAAAGGTGGGTTTGAGCACCATACATTTCTACATCATTCTCAAACGACGATTACGGCCGGATCCGCTTCGCTACGGTTTGAGCACCATACATTTCTACATCATTCTCAAACCTCAAATTAGAAAATGAAATGCCATCACTAACATAAAATGTATCTCTGCTGTGCTCAAACACACTTATCTAAATAATAGTATAACGAGATCTTTCTCTTTTTTCAATAGATTTCACAGTTATCCTTATCAATAATATACCACTTCTCACCATCTATTCTACTGTCAATATAATGTTCCATTAATAAAACATTCCATTCTCGACAGCACACTTCTGAATACAATAATTTCATTTCTTCAGCAGAAAAGTATTGTCTTAAATTCCAGAATATTAATAATTTTGGCTTTATCAATTCCTGGAGCAATATACAATATTGCAATAACCGCTCCAAGTCCGTTTCATATTCAGTAACTAATTGAATACCCATAGCTTTCGCCAAACTCGAATAATCAAGTTCCTCATTGATACTGAACTCAAACGAATACTCCACCTCTAGATTACCAAAGAATGTTTGGATATGTGTGTTTAGCTCCTGCCCCTCTCTCCAATGCATTTCGTTCACTGCTTTTTCTGCAAAAGATTTCAAAAAGGCAGTAACCAGCTTTCTTTGATTAACATCTAGCTGCAATGGATTAAATATCATTTCCATGACTTTGCTGATTTTTAATTCTTTATCACCTTCCGACAATACCCAGTTACCGCTATCACCACTTTGCTGAAATATTAATTCCTTTTGAATCTCCCGCCATCTTACCGGCGATTCTACAACACACACTGGTATCAGAGAATCAGCCTTTCCAAATTCTATATCGAAATGAACATCCGGATGTGTTAATTTCAAACATCCCCCTCCCCTCTTTTACCGTGATTACAGTATAATTAACCGTTCATCACTCTGAATCACTTCACTTGTAACTTCCCCGACCAAAAGTTCCATTCGACCATACTGTTTTTCGGTAATCGTCAACATTTGCACCAACCCTTCAGGAGGTTTGTTTTTGCGAACATTATCTTCAATCCTTTGAGCTATGCTGGTATTTAATGCTAACTTGCTATAGATTGACTCCTGCTGCATGACAAACCCACTCTTCAGCAAATATTTCCGAAATCTCGTATATTCTCGTCGCTGCGCACTTGATAGTACAGGAAGGTCGAACATTACTATCACTCTCATGTACCTATAACTCATAAGAATAAAAGGAAAGCTGCGCAATGTCCGACTCATTCAAAGCATCGAATACACTCTTAACATATTGCTTGATCGCATTTAGGATGACAAAATGTTTGCCTTCCATTATTACTTCTTCATTTAGCAAAGCAACTAATTTCATTTTTTGTTCATGCTCAAATTCTATTGGTTTCATTTCACATACCTTTCGATCGACAAGCACACGATACGGCTCCATTAGATCTGAACCCAAATTAAATTGGTTAAACATATTATCATGGAATAACCCCAGCTGCGTAATGTATCCATTCATTACAATTTCACGATTAATTGCAGAAAGCATCAGTGAATATCCATAATTCAATGCTGCGTTAATCGGGCAATCTTGACTCCGTGAGAAATCCATGCCAAACAATGCGTTAAAATATACTTTTGCAGCATGACCTTCACGATTAGTGGCATCATTCCATTGTATCTGTTGAACATAGTCTCTCAGCAGCGCAGCTTCCGTATTCTTCCCCCTTTCCAGCAAGAATTCCGCCTGCTTATTTATTTTCTCACGAACAATTTCCGTCCACACGGCTTCCTTCACAGACTGTGGCCACGTAATTTGTGTACGGATTTTATTGCTTGTATCATGTGAGCCATAATACGAAATCAACTCCGAGGATGGATTTCGCTTATGGTCACAAAATATCACTTTCACCTTCTGTCTCGTTAATTCCGCCAACAATCCAACTGTCAGCGATACAGAAGTAGCTTCCACAAGCAGAAGTGCTATTTCTGAAATATGTATCTTCTGCGTTTTCATCTCACTTCGTACCACTAAATATTGCAATTGCAAATCCAACTTTGCCGTGTTATGCACGACAACAATCCGCCAACTCATATCGTTTTTAGATCAATCACTTGTTCATAGAAACCTGTAATTGATTGGTTGATGATTTTTATATCTTCTAATTTTGATATATCATTATTAAGCACCAATATTCCCGCCTTCCCCGGTCCATCTATTAATTGCAAATTTGCAGCTTGACTGGCACATTGAAATAAATGTAGAATTTCCATTAATATCAGACATTTCTGCTCATTGCTCATAGATTGAAAAATCTCTTTTCCTTTTTCTATCTTTTCTATTTGCGCTGACAGCCTATGCCCATACAAGCTATTTCTTAGCTTATGCAGAAATTCATCATAGAGCTCTTCCAAGACTTCTTGTGTCACTTCACTTTTTTCGGATAGGACAGCCTCTTTATTCTCTTTATAGTCGGCACAATATTTGCCTATCTTCTTTACTATCAACTGCAACTCTTCGCTCAAAACCAGTTGATTTGCTCCCTTAAATAATAATTGCTTTCCTGTTCTTCCCGACAAATGCATCTTAAACCCATCCACGTCAAATAGCGTATTAATCTTTATCTTAAGTATTCGCACGTCTGGATTCACAAGACCGAGTTCCTCCTCGCAATATCGTCTACGAAGCTCCACAGATTCCTCTAAGCTTTTCGCCAAATATACCGGCACGAACTCAATCGTTCTCTTTCTCTCTCCCTTCTTACCATCGGATTCCACCAGCATAAAATAAGCACCACTCGCCTTATTATACGCTCCATATTTCTCAATCGACTGGAGTCTCTCATCGGCACCTCCCTTGATCGGTATCTGTCCTTTCCCTTTCTTCAAAATATTTTGATCAAAAAGCCCTCCTTTCACTTCGTATGCTCTTCTGGTGAATAAAACATTATTCTTTCGCATCCATTTCTTCACAGTACATATTGTCCCGTTATCTCCAGGAATCCATGCTGTTTCATTTCCACGTTTTACCGTTTCATTCTCAAACATTTTCTTTAAGTTGTATGTACGTCCCGGATTGTTGCGCACAAACCAAGCCGCATCCTTTGTAAATTTTACATAGTATGTGTTGCCGACAACAATATTCAAATAGGCATCTTTGGCATGATGGAAATCATTCACCTCACGCACTTTGATCATGTCAAATTTATGCCGGAATTCACTAACTGCACGAGCTTTTGCATAAACGATTTCGGCATCAGGATATGCCTCTTCCAATAAATGCGCAACTGCTTTGGTACTCTGACGTGTCTCCACTAATTGTCTGGCAATAAAACCAGCCAACTCATCTTCACCAAATGGCTCTGTTCTTGTCAATCTCTTATATTTTTCTTTAGAGATCAATCCCTTTTTCAACAGCGTGCTCCATAATGCTTTTCCTGCTTTTCGGTATTCCTCAGAGACCGGGAATGTATCTGTCTTTTTGCTATTTAAATCTCTTTTGACCAATACGCGGTTGTCTATACTATCGTCCATAACCTTCGATTGTGGATATATATGATCAATATCATATCGGTTTGTGAATAACTCATCCAAATCAATGGCATCTCCGGAATACATACATCTTCCCATCTGCGAATAATATAAGAAAAGTTTGTCACTGCGCAATGCATTGTCAGACTCCTTATTTGCCAGACGGTCGTATAATTCCGGTGCTTCCTTTTTGCAGGCTTTGTAAAGATCCAACAACTGGTTTCTTCTAGAAACTTTTCTCACGCCTTTTTCACCGGGCTCTCTTGCAACCTCGACAAAAATGCGTTTTGGTGCACCACCCATTATATTTGTAATTTCCCTTACAATTTTTATAGTTTGCCAAATTGGGCGCTTTACTGCAGGAGACACATAAAGCTCTTCAATGTCTTGATATTCTATCTCTCCTTTTTTCATCTGTCCGGCATTCCATTGCTCAATCTGCTTTGTATAATCGTATTTTCCACTTAAAAGTTTCATTAAGTTCTCATTCGTTTCCCAAAGCGCAGTGATGATATTCATTACTTCACCAGTCTCTTTATTGACTGATTCAATATTTTCCAAAAAGGTGCGCGACAATCTGCCCCACCCTGCATATTTTTTGTTGGCAAGCTGAGCAATCTGTTTGTCAGACAACATCGGATATTTTCTATGAATACGCTGTTTCAACATCTTTTGAGAATCTGCAAATAGCGTAATATCTCTGACGATATCCTCCTGTTCACTTTCCGAAAGGACCCCCGTTCCAACGATCTGCTTAAAATCATGATACGCTTTCAACGAACTCTTAAAATTCTGATCAAATCCGGATAGTTCTTGTTCTTTAGAAATTACGCCGTTGATTCTAAGGTAATCCTTGACCTTTTTCCCTGTTACACGTTGGTATTTCTTGAAAACATTATTATAAATATCCTGCTTAAGTTCCGGAGCTATCAGTTCCCCATCAATGCGCAGATTATTTAGCTCGTTCAATACATTGAATTTCGCATACAACAATGATTCCTTCGGCAAAACATCCTCTCCGATCAGATACGTGCATTTATTCGTCATGCGTTCAATAAATTTCGTTGCACTTTCTTCCTCGTCAATCATTTCTGAAAAATTCCATGGATAAATTTTGCCTTCCTTTTTACGTACAGACCAGCTATGACCACCTTTATCTTGATGCGCCGTGTTCAAAGGTCCTACGTAGTACGGAATGCGGAAGCGGAATATCTTTTGTATTTTTTCCACTGGTGTATAACCATCTTGATCTTTCTCCAACAAAAACGGATAGAATTTCTGTGCGTTGTCCAATATTGCATTCAATTCATTCTCATGCAATTGATAAGGAATAACTCCATTATCGCGAATCATTTGTTTAGGAAATAATGTTCCAAGATCCATCTCTGCTTTTAACTCATCGATTATCTCTTGCCCCATTTCATCCACAGACAGACGATCCAGCTGCTTTTTTAAGAATTTATAAAAATCTTCCTGTGAACATTTTTTCTCAATCGGCTGTTTTTTTCCATTTTTCTTTGCCATGCCAATATAAGCACTATAATTTGCCTCATTTTTCTCAGACACACCAAAAACAGCCTCGTAAACTTCTTTATCCATCCGAAGAAGCTGCTTCACTTTCCGCAGATCATCACGGTGTTTCTCATAGGTTTTAACTTTTGCTTCCGACAAAAAGCGCGCATCCCCCAGTATATCATGCAATACCGTCCAATCATACACACCCTTTGCTGCTGCTATAAGCAAAAATCGATCCGCCAATACAGACTCTATTTCTACCTCTTTTTCTTCATAACCATTATCAGAAAAGCATATTTTCGAGATTTCTTCTTTATCCAACTCCGGATCAGCAAAAATATCACTTAGCTTTACGGTGCAACCCGTAATTAAAGCTGCTATCGCTTTCTCCTGTTTTTGCTTCTGCTTATCTGTTCCTACTATGAGCTTGCTGACCTGCGTCTTTTTATCTGATTTTGTGCATTGAGCATCACTCATAATGTGTTCCAATTGAGTCAACACTTCTTCTTGCGTCAAAGATTTCAGATCAATCTCTTGTTCTTCAGCCTGCTGCACTAATGCCTCAATCGCTGTTGAAAATTCTTTTACTTCTGATAATTTCTTGCCCTCAAACAGAAAATGTCCTCTATGCTTAATAATGTGATGCAATGCCAAATAAAGCAATCGAATATCGGGCTTATCTGTTGTATTCGTTGCCAACGCATAGCGCAAGTGAAAAATTGTCGGATATTTCTTATAATAGTCTTTATCTGTAAATCCATCATCTGCAAACAGTGCATACGGCAGCTCCGGCATGTTTCCATTGATGTCTTTCTTATCCTCATGCCAATACTTACTCTCTTTCATCCGCTGATAGAATCCCATGTCTTTCTTGCTAATCTCTTCCGCAAAGATTTCCTGCAATAAATGTAATCGATTTTTACGGCGCTCTGTTCTTCTTCGGGACGTTCGAAAGATTCTTCTTTCTTCGGCTGTCTTAGCAGACTCAAACAGGCGAATTCCCCATAATGCCTTACCATGACGTTTGATAATATTGTACGCTGAATCCGTCACTGCCCATCCTACAGAACCGGTTCCCATATCCAATCCAATATAGTACTCTTCAAATTTTTTCATAAAATCCTCCTTTTTCTCTTGACATGTCGTAGTTTATGCTTTATTATTGATGTCAGTTAAGTACCATACGTATTAACTACATCATAAGTTCAAATAAAAATTTATTCAAATCGCCTTTGGGCATCACAGTGTGTGATTTAATTGAACTTTAGGAACTCGCCTCGGCGAGTTTTTTTGTTGCTTGTTCATACCAGATCATCTCCTCCCCATCACTTCAATCTAAGAATCAGCACTTGTTATCCTTCATAGCCAATTCCATTTCCAGATCATCCGCAAAATATTGTCTCCTCATTCTTTGAATTTCCTTTTGTAGTTCACTGACAACTTCCTGCGGTGCAGTAATCTTAACCCCTTCTCCTAATCCTAACACCCATCCAAAAAAATTATTACTGACAACCACTTCAACTTTTGCTTGAAAGTGATCCTCATCCACCGGGCGAATTTTAACGTCTCTTCCAAATCTATCTACGATCACACCTATAAACCCATTTTGACAAAGCAGCGTGACCGATTCCTCTTTTCCCGAAAACATTCCAAAATGCTTCTCTGCGTAGTTTGCTATATTTCCCTGTGGAAATAACTTTTGACCTTTTCTTTTGCATTTCATCGGTTGAATACGTAACATCTTGTCGACTCGAAAATGCTTGACAAGCTCAGCCTTTGCGTCATATCCTACCATATAATAATTCTCATTATCCCAAATCAGCCCCCACGGAGATATTATGTATCTCTCTCCTTCGTGTCTTGGCTCCATCTCCTTTTTCAAATTCCACTGAAAATATTGAAATGAAATCATTACGTCTGCTGTAATTGCATTATGTATTTCATCTACATTATAGTAGATACTTTCGTTCATGGTTTTTATCCGACCGTGAACATATACCTGTTGATTTAACTGTTTCGCTTCGTATTGACTAACGTAACGTTCCAGTTTTTCTATAAGCTGGCTGGATTTCTTCTCTGTGATAAATTTAGAAGACTGTACTGCGTCTACCAAAAGTTTCAATTCTGCCAATTCCAAATTTCGATTTCCTACACAATAATATACATATCGTCCTATGTGCTTTTTTTCAATATCAATTCCAAACAATTGCAGAGCTTCTAAATCAGAATATATACTCTTTCTCTCTGCCGCAATGTCATACTTGGCCAACTCATTGATAATCTGCTCTACCTGTAAACCATGTTCATCATCCGTCAGTCGAAGCATAATCTTTGCTAAATACAACAATTTTAGCCTTTGATTCGGTCGTTTTGCCATTTACCCTCCCATCTCTTATACGCATACCTATCGTAGATTTCTTGGTACAAAATTTAACATTACTTGTCTTAGTGTGGATTCTCTACACATTCTTTTATGACATGCCACTATTATAGCACATTTATTGTCCCATAAAACGTACTAAATCGTATTTTTCAATAATTTAAGTTCTTTTTTGGATCGGTGATTTTTGATTTTGTATCCACAATTCGGACATTTTCTTACGGTATCCGAAATTTCCCAGTTGCATTCCGGGCAACTAATTAGTGCCCTTTGCTTTTCATCCTTTCTTTTATCGTAATAGATAACATAACATTTTCTATTTTACGAAATCCTCTCATATGCAGTGCACCACCCCGCCCACCTTTTGACTTTCTCCCCCAAACTTTGTATAGTATATATGTTGTGCCATCGGGCACACGTTACATTATACGACTGCAAGGCATCAGCTTTTGATATACGCCCGGTTTCTTTAGAACAGGGGGATGGTCGCTGGTCTTTTGCAGCAAAGCAAACATTGGAGGGTACCTATGAAATCTTTTGGTAGTGAGGGGATTTTATTCCCTGTATATTTTATTATGCTGGCTTTGGCCGTATATCTGAACGTGTTTACGGGTTCGGGTCTTGATATCGCCAACATTATCATTAATATTGGAATGTTTTTAATTGTCGGCGGGATTATTTTGTATTCTACGACACATTGTTTCATGCCTGCTAATCGGATGATGGCTAGCCTGCATCTTGCGGCACGCAACTTTCAGACTGACTTCAAACGCAAAGGCGATTATTTGTGGGATGATTATAAAGATAATCCAAAGCTCTTTGGTAACAAATTGGCAGATACACGTTTTCGTGAATATTGCGAGGAGCGCAGAAGATTAACGATGTTAGAGCGAAGTGCCCAATGCGATATTGATGATTATCTGAATGAATATTACATTGACAGCGTAATGAAATGTGGATTGATCAGCATTGTTCCCGGCGTAATGACCGGTCTTGGTATTTTGGGTACTTTTATCGGTCTGTCGTTTGGTCTTCAGAATTTTAATACCGGCAGTGCGTCCGCAATTACGGACAGCATTCCGCAGTTGATGAATGGTATCAAGATCGCGTTCCACACATCTATTTATGGTATGGTATTTTCTTTGGTATTTAACTTTGTTTACAAGAAAAACTTAGAAGATGCTTATAATGCCATGGACGATTTTTTGGACAGTTACCATAAATATGTCGCACCCCGTGCACAAAATAATGCGGCAAATATTTTCTTGGATTATCAAGCTTTGCAAATGATGCAGACAGAGAAGATGATGGAGAAATTTAGTGATGAAGTAGCTGATAAGATTGCTCGGGCACTCAGACAGTAACACCACTCGGTTCCGCGTACAGAAAAGAGGTTTATTATGCGCAGAAAAAAGAAAAGACATTTGGAGGAAACCAGTTATTGGCTTTCCTATTCCGATATGATGGCTGCTCTTTTGTTGATCTTTGTGTTGATCATTTCGTTTACAATGCTGCAATCGCAAAGACGTTACGAACAAAAACAAGAGGAATTAAAGCAGCAGCAGGCTTTGGTTCAAAGCCAACAGGAACAACTGCAGGAGCAACAGGAACAGTTAGACAAATTGATCGGTATTCGAACGGAACTGATCGAGGCTCTCAAGAAAGAGTTTGACGGTACGGATCTCAGTGTGAAAGTCGATGAAAAGACCGGATCCATCGCGCTTGACTCAAGCATTTTGTTTGATTCCGGACAATTTGCGTTGAAAGCGTCGGGTGAGGAATTGCTGCAAAAGTTTTTACCAAAGTATATTGGCGTATTAACAGACAAGCAATTTAATGATTATATCTCAGAGATTATTATTGAAGGACATACAGATACACAGGGAGATTATTTATATAATCTGGAGCTGTCCCAAAAAAGGGCCTTGTCTGTCGCAACTTTCTGCTTGGATGAAAACAAGAAAGTGCTGTCGACTGCCAAGATCACGAAACTACGCAAAATTGTGACGGCAAACGGCAAGTCCTTTAGCAATCCTATATTGGATAAGGATGGCAAAGAAGATCAAAATGCATCTCGTCGCGTGGAATTTCTTTTCCGCCTGAAAGATGATGAAATGATAAATGATATCAGTGACATTTTGAATAATTGATATTAGTGACATTTTGAGCAAAAGATATCAGCGACATTTTGAGCAAAAGATATCAGTGACGTTTTGAATAATTGATATCAGCGACATTTTGAGCAAAAGATATCAGTGACATTTTGAACAAAAGATATCAGCGACATTTTGAATAATTGATATCAGTGACAGGAGGAAAACATGGAAATTCATCCGATTGCCCGGATACACTCTGATTTTCCGGGAAAGTTTGGCATTCCACGACAGAGCGGTCTGGTTCCGGAGTTACGCAGCCGTATCATATTTGAACCGGAATACCGCAATCGCGATGCGATCCGCGGCTTGGAAGATTTTTCTCATTTATGGCTGATCTGGGAATTTTCAGAAACAATGCGTGGGGAATGGTCACCTACCGTTCGTCCGCCCAAACTTGGCGGCAATAAGCGCATGGGAGTATTTGCAACGAGATCTCCATTTCGACCAAATTCACTGGCGCTTTCCTGTGTAGAATTACAGGACATTATTTTTTCAAAAGAAGATGGACCAATCCTGGAAATAACGGGTGCCGATCTCATGGACCGCACCCCGATCTATGATATAAAACCATATCTTCCGTATGCCGACTGTAAACCGCTGGCTACGGGTGGTTTTACAGACAGCGTAGAAGTTCATTTGCTGCGCGTAATACTTCCGGACAATGCGGGCCAAGTATTGCCTGCCGAAAAGCTTCTTTCTCTGGAAAAAGTGCTGGCACAAGATCCTCGCCCTTCTTACCAAAACGATCCGGAACGCATCTATGCATTCGAGTTCGCTGGCGTTACTGTCCGCTTTTTCGTACAGAATGACATTCTCACCGTAGTATCTATGAGTTAGCTGCCTATATACGCCAACTTCCCATACCTCAAAGCCTCCACAACCACATATTGCTTATTATGTCAAAGAATACTAAGTAT
>ULVK01024222.1_pt1 | contig 17897 bp, 18 predicted proteins | sample 1959311 | NCBI WGS metagenome assembly ULVK01 (sample SAMEA4835783, study PRJEB28245) | human gut metagenome | biome: gut microbiome; material: fecal sample | place: Denmark | collected 2008 | reverse complement strand
AGCGCATGGCGGCTGCAATCTTTTTTTGCGTCCAAAATCAAGGGAATGCGCAACAAATACCGCCTTTCGGTAGGGGTATGGAGTAGATAGCAAGCACAGCCAGTGAGTACCCACTGGCGGATTTTTGATTTAGGGGGACCCCTGCCCCTAAATCGAAAAATTGCTTGCTGGGATAGTCCCAGACCCTTATGGAAACGGAGGCGGCGCAGCATGGCAAACCGAAAGCGGAATATCCAGATGAAGTTTTGGGTGACAGAGGAGGAAAAGCGGCTCATTGAGGAGAAAATGACCCAGCTCCACACAAAGCGGAGCGGCGCCTATCTCCGCAAAATGGCGATTGATGGGTACATCATCCAGGTGGACACCACCGACATCAAGGAGATGACCCGCGCCCTCTCCGCCATCGGCCGGAACATCAACCAGATCGCCAAGCGGTTAAACGCCGGCGGTCCGGCCTACCAGGCCGACATGGAGGAGATCCGGGAGAGGATGGAGCAGATATGGCAGTTACAAAGACGCATCCTATTAAGTCAACGCTGAAAGCGGCCATTGACTATATCTGCAATCCCGATAAGACAGATGGGAAACTGCTGGTGTCCTCCTTCGGCTGCTCCGCCGAGACCGCCGACATCGAATTTGCCTGGACCCGCCGCCATGCCATCGACAAGGGCACGAACCTGGGCAGGCACCTCATCCAGGCGTTTGAGCCTGGGGAGGTCACGCCGGAGGAAGCCCACCGGATCGGCATGGAGCTGGCGCGGGAGGTCCTGGGCGGCAAGTATGAATTTGTCCTTACCACCCACATAGACAGAGACCACGTCCATAATCACCTGATTTTCAATGCGGTCAGCTTTCAGGACCACAAGCACTATCACTCCAATAAGCGGAGCTATCACTTCATCCGCCGCACCAGTGACCGGATCTGCAAAGAACATGGCCTGTCCGTCATCGTTCCCGGCAGGGACAAGGGCAAGAGCTACATTGAGCATCAGGCGGAACAGAACGGCACCAGCTACAAGGCGAAGCTGCGTGCCGCCATTGACCGGCTCCTGCCCGGCTGCTCTGACCTGGAGGACCTGCTCCGCCGCCTTCAGCGGGAAGGGTACGAACTGAAACGGGGCAAGTACATATCCGCCAGGGCTCCGGGCCAGGAACGGTTCACCCGATTGAAAACCCTGGGCGCCGATTATGCCGAGGAGGCCCTGACCGCCCGGATCGCCGGAAGGCCCAGGCCCTCCCGCCAGCCCCAGCAGCGCACCGGGAAGCCCAGCCTGCTCATCGACATTCAGAACAATCTCAAAGCCCAGCAGAGCGCCGGTTACAAGCACTGGGCGACCATCGAGAATTTGAAACGGGCCGCTGAAACGCTGAACTTTCTGACCGAACATGGGATCTCCAGCTATGAGGAGCTGGCCGAGCGTTGCGACGGGGCGGCGGCCGCCACCGCCAGGGTGAAAGCAGCCCTCCGGGCAACGGAGAAGGAAATGGAGCGGCTGACTCTCACCATGAAGCACGCCGCCACCTACCGCCAGCTCCGTCCCCTGTATGACCAATACCGCCAGTCCAGGGACAAGGAGAAATTCCTCCGGGGGCATGAGGGGGAGATCATTCTGTTTGAGGCGGCGGCAAGGGAGCTGAAACGCCTGGACGCCGTACCCCTGCCCGCCACCCAGCGGCTCCGGGCTGAGATGGACGAACTCACCGCCAGGAAGGCCGCCCTGCAATCAGAACATAGGAAGGCCCAGCGGGAGGAACGGCAGTATGACACCCTCCGTCAGAATGTGGAGGCCCTGCTGGAAAAGCCGAGGGAGGCCGAACCGCAGAGGCAGCGAAATAACGAGCTGGAATAGCGGAGGTTGTGCGCCTTTACCAGACTTTTCAAAAAACCCTGGGCGCGGTCAGATTTTCCCGGTATAATGGAGGCAGGAATGGAGGTGCCGCCAATGACGAGAACCGAGGCTATCAAGGAATTTTTCAAGAAGGCAGTTTTGCCCGTCGCCATCGCCGGGCTGCTGTACTGTATTTTCAAATCCGCTTGTATCAGGAATGGAGAACTGGATCTTCTCTGGCTCTGGATACTCTGCGGCCTGCCCTTCGGCATCCATCGGATGTACGTCTGGATCGTGCCGGGCGGCAGCTCCCTGGGCGGCGGCGCCGCGCTGTTCGCGCTGAACTTCATCATCGGCGGACTCATCGGGGGTTTCGTCCTGGTGTGGCGCCTGCTGGTGGCGGCGTGGTATGTGCCCCTCACCATCTACCGCCTGATTGTGGGGTAACCGCACTATGGAAATGTGGAAAACGGCCGCTCCGCCGATGGAAAACAGATATTCACGGCCCGATGGAAAAGCCGCCGGCTTTCCCACAGCCCGCAAACATCGTTTCCCACAGCTCCGCAAGCATGACCGTTTACGCACATTCCCACAGCGCCTACTACGGCGAATATCCTTCCTGTCCGATCCTAATGGAAAGAGATAAAAGAGAACAAAAAAAGAAGCGGGAGCGTCACCCTTGGCTCAAACCGAAGGCGGCGCTCCCGCTCTGTAATGGAAAAGTGTTCAAAATTGCGGCTTTACACCCCTCAAATCAGAGGGAGAGACCCACATGGGAAATCATAAGGGCGGCTCCCGGAAAAGCCGCCACAGGCGATTTTTCGCCCCATTTTCAACCTCTATCGCCGCACTTTTTTGAGCGTGCGGACTGGTAATGGGGACAGGCGATGAGGACAGCCCGGAAGCTCTGCTTGCAGGGGTGGGCGCAGCCCTTGCAGACCTTGTTGTACTTGCGGCGGCCGTTCTCCCCCAGGAAGAAAGCCCATTCCAGCCGCCACTTCTTGCTCCGGCTCATAGGTCGTGCTCCGGGGGCTTCTTCTGGTGGGCTTTGTCCGGGGGCTTGCGTTCGCCGCACTCCTTTTTCGCCGCCTCCAGCCGTTCCCGGATGGAGGGCTTTTTCTCCGGGGAGGTCCGGCGCACCTCACCCTTCGCCGCCTCCAGCTCCTCGCCCTTGCGGCCGTTGTTGATGACCCCATCAATCATCCCGTAGTCGTCCTCCACGGTCATCTCTGCGGTGCGAAGGGGGTTCTCCGGTTCCACCGGCAGGGCGATGATCTGCCCGTTCAGGTTAATAAATTGCTCCGGTTGCTTGAAGTGTTCCATATACTTCTGCGCCAGCTCCGGGGGCAGCGAGGTGAAGTCCTCCTCACCCAGGCCCACCACCAGGAAGGTGCCGGCCATGATGTCATAGAGGTTTCCATCCTCATCCCGCAGGCCCCGGTTCAGCTCCAGGCCGATCAGCTTGCCCTCATCGTTGCAGACCAGCCCCACCGGGTCAGAGAAGGGATAGGAGGCGGCAATGTCGCCGCCCACCTCCGCTTGCAGCGAATGGAGGCCAAGGTCGATCTCCTTCAGGTAGGGTTCCTTCATCGGCTCTACCACAAGGACCATCATTTTCTCCGGGGCGGCGTGCTCCTGGGCCTCCTCATTGCGGATAGCGAAAGAGCGGGAGCCGTTGCCCATGATGAGATACTTCCCATCGTCAGACTGGTGGTGGAAGCCATACCCGGCCGCCTCCATCTGTTCCCGGCTCATATCCGTCACATAGAAGGTGCCCCTGGGGGTCCGCACTGTTTCGCCGGTCTCCCGGTCATCCGGGGAGGGTGCCGCGGCCTGCCCGGCCAGCTCCGCCTCATAGTCCCGGCCCGCCTGCTCCGCAAAGGCCAGCATCTCGTCCACATGGGACTTGTCCGGGTCCTCCAGTGCCGCTTTGATTACAGCCGGATCAAAGTCAAGAAATTCCTCATACCCGGTGGCGTCCTTGAACTTCTCGATTTCGGAAGGCAGATAGTCCTCCTGGGTCTGCCCCAGGGCGGCCAGCTTCTCATCCAGGGCGGAAATGCGGCCGGCCATCAGGTTTTCGTAAATTTCCTCCCTCGCCGCATGTTCCTCCGGGTGCTCGGCGGCGTACTGCGGGTCGTGCTGGCGAAAAAACTCGTCCATATCGTAGGCAATGTCCATTGCCCATTCCGAAATTTCTTCTTCGGGAATATCGTCCTGGAAGGTCATCACCCGGTATTCCTCCGGGATACTGCCGTGTTCGCCATCGTAATATTCATGGAAGGTGTCCCCGGTATCCCGCACATAGCCGAAGTCGGTAAATTCGCCGCCCTCCTCCAGGGCGACGTCCCGGCCGTAGGCCTCATAGTCGATGTAGTTCCGCAGGTGCTCCGGCACCTGCATGGCGTCCAGCTCCTCAATGTAATACCGGCCCAGGTCGTCATGGTCGCGGATGTCGGGGTACACATCGTAGCAGTCCAGGTTCTCGGTCAGGTTGATGATCTCCTGCAAACTGCCGGAATGGTCGCCGATCTCCATAGCCGCCTGGAACTGCTCGTACTCGCCCTGGCTCATCTCGTCCAGCTTGGAGGCCAGGTAGTTGAGCTCGTCCAGGTTCTCATACTCGCCCAGCTTGTCATAGAGGCCGTCCACATAGCAGTCATAGTCGGTGATGAACCACTCCTCATAGGGCTGCCCGAAGTCGTCCTTGGAGCCAATGCCGATCCGCTCAAACACCTTTTGCAGCTCCTCCGCCGTGGTGGGGAACTTCACCCATTCACCCACCAGGGAGCCCTCGTTGTACTTGCCCAAGTTGGTGATGAAGGCGGCGAAGGGATAATCCTTGTCATATTCATAATGGGGCATATACGCACCTCCTTACAATTCCGGCTCGGACTTCCCCTTGTGGGGCGCCGGCGCCTTGTTTTTTCCCATGCACTCCTGCTTGCTCTGCTCCAGCCGTTCCTTGATGGAGGGTTTCCGGTCCGTCTGCTTCTCCTGGGGGCGGTCATGCTGCCACTCGTCCCCGGACAGCGTTAAATAGCCCCTGCTGGTAAAACAGCCCTGTTCCTCCTGCATGGCGTATTTGCCAAAAGGAACGGGATCAATGGCCTTCAGCAACTCATCCGGGAAAACTATATCTGTATGCTCAAACAGATAGCGCCATCCCAGCGTATCCAGTTTATTGACACGGGACTCCAGGATGAAATACTCGGTATTGGCGGGGAACTCCCGAAATTGCTCCAGCGTGGTCAGACGATAGGGAGACTCCTGCACAGCGGCCAGAAGGTTCCGGTCCTCCTGAGAAAGGGTGGTCAAAGCCCGAAGTGCCGCCTCCTGCTCCGCAATGCTCCCCTCCTGGGGGAGCATTGCTTTCAGATCATTCAGGGAAATATCAGATTTACTTTTTGCCATTCACGCCCTCCTTCCGTTTGGGGAACTCCAGCTTGAAGCGGACATACTTCCCGCCGGTATCATCCAGCACCACCACCGCGTCATAGGAGGCGCCCTTCTTTTCAGACCACATCCCCTTGACGGAGGTGCGGCCCTTTTTCAGCAGGTCGCCGGCCATTTTCTTGGTCAGTTCCTTTTTGCGGGAGGTCCAGAAGCGGTCATCCTTCCACAGCACAAACTGGCAGGAGCGGTCGGAGCAGTAAAAATTCTTCTTGCCCTCATACACCGGCTTGCCGCAGCGGGGACAGAGGCCCACGGTCTCACGCTCCGGGGCAAACAGCTTTTGCCCCTCCTCGGAAATGTGGGAGTAATTTTTCACAAGCTCCCGCGTCATTTCAGAAATCCCATCCATGAACGAAGCGGGGTCCGCCTCGCCTCTGGCAATGCCGGTCAGCTTCTGTTCCCACTCCGCCGTGAGCATGGGAGAGGTCAGCGTATCCGGCAGGACAGTGACTAGGTTGATCCCCGCCTTGGTGGGGATGAGGCTTTTTCCCTTGCGTTCCACAAAACCGGCCGCCACCAGCTTTTCCAGGATCGCCGCCCTGGTGGCCGGGGTGCCCAGGCCCTTACGCTCGGCATCCTCCGGCATATCGTCTTTTCCGGCAGTCTCCATCGCCGCCAGGAGGGTGTCCTCCGTGTAGGCCTTGGGCGGGGCGGTGAAGTGTTCGGTGACAGCGGCCTTCACCCGGTTAAAAAGTTGACCTTCGGTGAAGTCCGGCAGGGCGGCGGGTTCCGCCTCGTCCTCCGGCTCCTCTTTCAGGGAAGCGCGGAAAATGCGGTCAATGTCCTTCCAACCCAGGGACAGCACATGGCGGCCCTTGGCGGTGAAGGCGTGCCCGCCACAAGTAAAGTCGGCCGTGACCGCCTCGTACACATACGGCTCCGCCGCCGCGCACAGCAGCTCCCGGCACACCAGCAGCAAGGTGTTCCGTTCTCCCACAGTCAGTTCGGACAGGTCGGCTTTCTCCAGCTCCAGCGTGGGGATGATGGCGTGGTGGTCGGACACCTTCCCATCATTCACCAGCGCCGCAACATCAGGGAAGAAGTCCGGGCAAGTATCGAAGGGCGGCACCCGCGCCGCCAGATGCAGAACCACAGAGGCGGTCTCCGCCATGTCAGCGGTCAGATACCGGCTGTCCGTCCGGGGATAGGTCAGCAGCTTCTTCTCGTAGAGGGATTGTGCGTAGTCCAGCGTCTGTTTCGCCGTGTAGCCGAAGATACGGTTTGCCTCCCGCTGGAGGGTGGTCAGGTCGTACAGCCTGGGCGGCGCCTCTTTCTTCTGTTCACGGGTGACGGAAGCGCAGACTGCCTCCGCGCCGGCACAAGCCGCCCGCAGGGCCTCCGCCTCCTCCGGGGCGGCGATCTTCTCCGACACCGCCTCGGCCCCGTCCAGGGCAAGGCGCACATGGTGGTACTTCTCCTTGCGGAACATTGTGATTTTGCTGTCCCGGTCCACCAGCATGGCAAGGGTGGGCGTCTGGACACGCCCTACATTCAGGGTGCGGTGGTAGAGGACAGAAAAAAGTCTTGTGGCATTGATCCCGATGAGCCAGTCCGCTTTCTGACGGCAGAGGGCGGACTGATACAGCGGGTCATACTCCGCGCCGGGGCGCAGATTGTTAAAGCCCTCCCGGATGGCCGCGTCCTCCATCGAAGAAATCCAGAGGCGGGAGAAAGGCTTGGAGCATCCGGCAGCCTCATAGACCAGCCGGAAAATGAGCTCACCCTCCCGTCCAGCGTCGCAGGCGTTGACCAGCTCGGTGACATCCTCCCGGTCCATGAGGCGCTTCAAGTTCTGGAAGGCGTCCTCCTTGTCCTTCACCAGCACATAGCGGAAGGGCTCCGGCAGGATGGGAAGGTCGTCATACCGCCATTTCTTGTAGCCGGGGTCATAGCCCGCCGCGTCCATCGGGGACACCAGATGACCCACGCACCAGCTCACCAGGTAGCCATTCCCCTCAAAACAGCCGTCGGCCCTGGATGTGACATTCAGGGCCGACGCGACGGCTTTTGCAACACTCGGTTTCTCACAGATCACCAGCTTCATTTCGTCTCCTCCGTTTCTTCCTCCTGTTCAGGTTCGTCCTCGTTGATATACTCCTCCTCATCCGCAAAATCATAGTCGTCCGGGTCTGCGCTGGCCTTGGACGCCTGCTTGGGCTTGACGAACTTGATGTAGGCAAAGGCTCCGCCGCCGCCCAGCATCAGCAGCACCAGGACCAGCGCCAGGGCGCCCATGCCCCCGGACTTCTCCTCCTCCGGCTCCGGTTCGGGTTCCGGCTCCGGCTCCGCGCCGGCGCACTCGGCCATATTCACCGCGCACACCTCGCAGGAAGTGTTCACCGCCCCGGCCTGGCATTTCTCCGTACAGGTGCAGACCGCCGGCGCCTCCTGGGCCTCGCCATCCTCCATCAGGGCAAGAAGGTCCGCCTCGTCCACCTGGTTCAGGAAGTGAACCGTCTGCGCCCCCTCGTCGTCCCGGTCGATGATGAGATAAAAAACATTCCCGCTTTTTGTCTCCACCGTGATGAACTGTTTGCCGGAGGAGGTCCCGCCGATGTCATCCACAAGGGAGAGGTTCCCGTCCGGGGTCAGGGCAGCGCCTGTCCCATACGATAGGCCGGAAGTGAACAGCTCCAGGAGCGGGGAAAGCTCCGCCCCATCCAGGGAGAGGGAGAAGGTGCCCGTGTCCGTGATGGTCAGGTAATCGGAATGGACATAGCCCTCGCGCTCCGGCAGAAGCACCTTGACCCATTCGCCCTCGGTGCCGATGACTTCCACCTGCGCCCCGTTGGGAAGCTGGGTAAAGGCGTCGTTTTCCAGCCCCGCGCCGGTACGGACATTCAGGTTTCCCCCACAGGTGGTCACAGTCCCGATCTGCTGGGTCTCCAATCCCTCCGCATCAGGGGTAAACTGGATACCCTCCTCGGTGACCGTGACGGTCCCCAGACCGCCCAGCAGTTCGGCAAGCTGATCCAGAGTATCAGCGCCGGCCTGCGTATCATTGTTGCCAGCAGTATCTTCATCATCGGTCACAGTGACCTCCGGGGACTCGGCATCCCCCGTGGGAGCGGCCTCTGTCCCGGCCGTTTCCGTGTAGTAGGGTTCTCCATCCCCGCCGCCGGCGAAGGCCGGAACCGCAAAAGCCGTGGTACAAAGCACCACGGCCAGCATCGACGTAAACAGGCGGATGATCTTTTTACTCCTCATTCTCGTGATCCTCCATATCTTCCTCGCCGGGGTCCGCCGCGGCCTCCGCCTCCATCATGCCCTCCGGCAGGGTGATAAGGCCGCTGGCGTAGGCCTTCAGGAAGGCCGTCAGCTCCCGATTATCCATCTTCACCGCCTTGACCATGCGGACGATCTCCAGGTTCTCCTCCTCGGTAAGCTGCGCCTCCAGGGTACGGAGGCGCTTCTGCTGCTCAGAGATCTTCTCCTTGGTCTTTTCAATGTCACGGCGGATCTTCTCAACAGTTGCCATGTGTGCAAAACTCCTTTCCAAATCGTTCTTTCCATGAATAGTTGCGGCCCAGGCCCTGGACCGTTTTCAAATTGGGGCGGGCGTTGTCCTCCAGGGCGATGGCCCTTCGGAACAGGTCCGGGTGGTGGTCCCGCAGGTGGATGATCTCCTCCGCCCGCATACTGGGGCAGAAGAAACAGGAGGACTTGCCCGGCTGGGGCAGGCCCGCATTTTCAATGGCCTGCATACAAGCCGCCCGGTCCCATCCCCACTCCATCAGGGGATACCACTTGCTGTACTTGGGGTCGGCCAGGTCTCCCAGCAGCACCTTGTCGCTGCGGTAGCCCTCGCCGGCGTCGTAGCCAATAAATTTCACCACCCGCTTGCCCGCTGCCCATGCCTTTTGGCAGGGCAAATAGTGATTGCAGAACTTTTCCTGTGGCCCGATCTTGTGTTTCAGGGAACACCGCTTGAAGCCGTAGGCGATGGAAGGCAGGGTGCCGCTCTGCAAACACTCCTGCTCCAGGGTCAGCCGCTTTCCGTCCCGCGTGGTCTTGTAGACTCTGGTGATGGGCGGCATCCCGTGGTCCTTCAGCCATCGGTCCATGACGTCCAGGTAGGCATAGGTGTGGGGATGCTCCGCCCCGGTATCCGCAAAGAGGATCAGGTCCACCGGGATGCGGTGCTGGTGCAGGCCGATCAAAAGGGCGGTGCTGTTGACACCGCCCCCGTAGGAAACCATATTGATGCTTTACCACCTCCCATCAGTTGTACGGCGGCCGGCCGTAGGCATAAAAGTGAGACTGCCAGTAGCTGGTGTTCAAATTGGTGTAGGAAATCGGGTCTCCGCAATGCAGCATCATTCCATCGCCCACATAAATACCCACATGGGAGATACCGCTGGTGTCATAGGTGCCCACGAAGAACACCAGATCACCGGGCTGGGGGTCGGATACCGGCGTGGAGATATTGTAGAGCCCCTGGGCGCCCAGCCGCCCGGTATTGCACAGGCCGGTATTGGTCAGCACATAGCTGACGAAGCCGGAACAGTCAAAGGAGGTCTCCGGGCTGCTCCCGCCCCACACATAGGGGTATCCCAGGTATTTCTCCGCCTCGGTGATGAGGGTGGCGAACCGCTCATCCGTCAGGTACTCGGCGGGAATGTCCCAGGCCGTGGGCGGGTTCTCAATGTACTTGCCCACATACCCGGAGGACGGGAACAGGTCCGGTCGGTTGCCCAGGGTGGACATATACACGGCGTACATGGAGAGCTGGTCCTCGCCCATGATGTAGACCGGCACATGGGAGAGGTCGAAATTCTCCAGGGTGACGGTGCAGATATACCAGGTGTAGGGAACCTCTACCTCGTACTCGTTGCCCTCGCTGTCCGTCCTCGTTTCTGTCCGATACCGTGTTTCAGTGGTCACGGTCTCGGTGAGGATGTACTGCTTGTCAAAGAGCATTTCCAGATCCCCTTGCACCTCGTCCAGGGTGAACACCCCCTCGTGAAGCGCCGACAGGATGGACAGCAGCACATAGGGGTCATGCTCGATCTCGTCCAGGTCAAAGTGGTACTCGTCGTAGTCGTGGGTGGCCTCGTAGGTGTTCAGATATTCTTGCAGCTCCGCCTCCATCTCGCAGTAGGCGGCCTCGGCCCCGGTCAGGTCCGCGTCCTCCGAAAGATAGGAGGAGGCCACCAGGCCGGAAGTCCCGCCCCCGAACATGGAGGTGCAGGACTGCATCAGCCCCATGATGAGCATGAAGATCAAGCCGATCCCGCCCACAATGAGGAGGGTGTGTTTGTTCTTGGTGACGAAGCCGCCCAGCTTCTGGGCGATGGTCCCGCCGCCCTTCTTCGCTGCGGAGGCGGCGGTCTGGGACGCCTTGCCCGCGGCCTGGGCTGCGCCGGTTCCTGCCCGGTGAGCGGCGGCGTACTGTTTTTGCAGCCGTTTCTTCTGCCACAGGCGGGAGATGGGGTTACTGGACGCAAGCTGGGGATTTTCCATGACGGACTTCCGCCAGTAGAAATCGGCATTGGATTTCACCGCTGCCTGCTCCGCCTGTTTCACATCCCGCCAGGGTTTCAGTTTCCGGTCCGTGCGTGCCTGATGGATACGCCGGCCGCCATAGCCCACGGCCTTCTCGATCTGCCGCTCCCCCAGGTGGCCGGCCTGGACGCCGGAATTTTCACCCTCCACCTTGCTCACTTCGCTGTGGAGGGTGGACTTCACCTCCTGCACCGGCCGGGATAAGGGGTTGCCATGCTCCTTACCGGGAGGCTTCACGGGGACGGCGGCCTTTGCCGCGTCCAGCTTATCCGCCGCCTTGTCCGACTTGCGGACAGCTTTTTTCAGCTCCGGCGCCGCCCGGTCTGCCTCCGAAAACTGCAAACGGGAGGAAGGGCGGTCCCTGGCCGCCTCACCCTCCCGGAAGGTGTCGCGCCGCTTGCGCCGCGCTTTTTTCGCCTGGCGCCGTTCCACATGGCCCTCCACCTCGTCCACCGCCCGGCTCAATGTCCCCGCCGTTTCATCAGCAGAGGAATAGTCCTGTTCCTGGGGGCGGTCCGAAATGTGGGTGGCCTCGCCGGTCACCAGGTTCACCGAAATGGCCCCGTCACGGGTCATCTTCTGGGCCTCCTTCTCGGAGGCTTTCCATTCCTGCATTTATCCGTCACCTCCTCCATAGGGGCAGATGCTGGCGCACGCCCCGGTCTCAATCGCCGCGATATAGTGAAAAATGGGATAGGCCTGGGGCGGGCAGACCGCGTTGCCCAGGGTTTTCAGCCGCAGGGCCCGGTCTTTCGTGTCCTCGGTGATCCGGGGGACGCCCTCCGGCTCGGCGGCCCAGAGGATACGGCCGTCCATCCCTGGGGGAAGCCCATGAGCCATTCCACCCAGTCCGGGTTCAGCGCCGCCTTCTCCGAGAGCGGTTTCTCCTGGTGGATGATCTGCGCCGACAGGTTGGCCGCCGGGGATTTCTCCCGGAAGGCCGCCGGTTTCAGGGTGGAGCGGTAGCCCTCCGACGCCGCCGGCGTCAGGTAGAATACCGCCGCCGACAGGGACAGGCTCCAGATCGTCCCGTCCTTGTTCCGCTTTCGGAAGATCCCGTTGTCCGACAGGAACACATCCAGGTTGGCAGCGTCCCGGCAGGTGGATTTGTCGGAGGCAAGGGGCGTGGGAAACATCAGCCGCGACGATAAAAGTTCGCTGGCGCTCATGCCATGCGCCGACGCCGCAAGCCGGAAATACGAATGGGAGAACAGCGTATCCCGCTTTTGCCAGGTCAAAAATCGTTTTGTCGAGCCCCATATTGATGAAGCCAGCAACATTTTCCCCAAGCACCCAACGGGGCCGCAGTTCGGCAATAACTCTGCACATCTCCGGCCACAGGTAGCGTTCATCCGCAAAGCCCCGCCGCTTTCCTGCGGTGGAGAAGGGCTGACAGGGGAAGCCGCCGGAAATGATGGTGACTGTTTCAAGTCCTGTTTTCTCAAAAAACGCCTCCTTCGTAAATGTGGTGATGTCCCGGAACTTCGGTACATCCGGCCAGTGCCGCTCCAGGACGGAATAGGGATAGTCCGCCCACTCACACTGGCAGACGGTCTCGAACCCAGCTGCCTCCGCCGCCAGGTCCAGACCGCCAATGCCGGAGAACAGGCTCACATGAGTCAGTCGCTCCATACCTCGTCCCCTTCAAGGTCTCCCTCGTCCTGGGGCTCCTCCACATCCTCCAGGCGGACCAGATTATGGCGGCGGATGATGGACTCCTCCAGGATGTCCTGGGCGGCGTTGCTGTCCTCCGGGAGGCCCAGGCTGCGGTAGAGCTTTTTCAGCACCTTCTCATAGCCGCCTGCCTTTTTCTTCAGGCGGAGGAAGTCCTTCTCCGTTTCCGCCGCGGACAGGCGGCGGGCCAGCGAGTAGTAGAGGACGATCAGGTGGTGGATGTCGCCCACCAGCATACGGAAGCCGCTGCCGGGGATAATGTACTCATCCTTATACTTCTTGGGCTTCGGCTCCTCCTCAGGGACGGCCTCCACCTCGTCCAGTTCCTTGTCCATGAGCCCCTTCAAATCCTTGGGGTCGCCGAACACCAGATAGCGGCCGGGGATGCCCCAGCTCTGGAACTTCTCCTCGGCGATCTCGCCGTAGCGTTTCGCCGCGTCCAGCACATGGAACACGTCCTCCTCATCCTTGATCCGGCCCGCCAGGAAGGCAAGCTGATGGAGAAGGCCGTACAGGTGAACCTCATCGTTGATATGGGAGAGATAGGTTTTGCCGTCGATAATGTAGATCTTGTTTTTCATATTCACGCCTCCGTTTCCGCCGCGTGCTCCACCTCGCTGGGCTTGGTGGTGAGCAGCTTGTAAAGCTCCGTGTCCTTGGGGAAGTCGTCCGCAAAGGGCAGGATCACATTGTTGAAGAACAGAAGCCCATGGCCCGGCTCGGAATTGGTCACATAGGCAAGCTGTTCCGCCGAAATGCCCAGCCGCTCCGCCAAAATCTTGCGGTCGCCGGCGGCCTGGTTGAGCATATAGATGAAATCGCTGTTTTCCAGGATGTTCTCGATCTCCGGGGAGGAGAGCAGGTCCTTGGGGTTCTGGGTCGCCCCGGTGGGCACCCCGCCCCATTTTCTAAACCGTTTCCAGATCTCCGCCGAATAGGCCGCCGTCTGCTCCTCCTTCAGCAGGAGGTGGAACTCGTCCACGAAATACCAGGTGGAGCGCCCAATGGCCCGGTTGATGGTGACGGTGTTCCACACCGCATCCTGGACAATGAGCATCCCCGGCTTTTTCAGGTTCTTGCCCAGACCCTTGATGTCAAAGCAGACCAGCCGGTTGCGGATGTCCACGGTAGTGCGGTGATTAAAGAAGTTCAGCGAACCGTTCACATACAGATCCAGCGCCTGGGCCACCCGGTCGGCCTCCGGGATGCCCTGCGCCAGCAGCGCCTCCATCAGGTCGCCCAGGATGGGCATATTCTCCGGCCGGGGGTCCGCGAAGTAGGGCTGGTAGATCTTCTGCACCGCCCGGTCGATGACCGTTTTCTCGATGGCCTCCAGCCCCGTCTTGCTACCCATGATGAGCTCGCAGAAGGACAGCACGAAGTCACTTTTCAGCGCCAGGGGGTTCTCCTCATCCGAATAATTCAGGTTGATGTCCAGCGGGTTCACATAGTCGGTGCTGGACGGGGACAGCCGGATCACCTGCCCGCCCAGCCGCTTCACCAGGGGCGAATACTCGTCCTCCGGGTCGCAGATGATGACGTTATCTTTGGTGGTCAGGATGATGAAGGTGATCTCCCGCTTACAGCTCATGGACTTGCCGCTGCCCGGTGTGCCAAACACCAGCCCGTTGGGGCTCCTGGACTGTTTGCGGTCCAGCAGGATCATGTTGTTGCTTAAAGCGTTGAGGCCGTAGTACATGGCGTCCCCGCCCATGAACAATTCCTGGGTGACAAAGGGGACGAACACCGCCAGGGCCGATGTGGTGAGGCTGCGTTCGATCTTGATACGGTTCAGGCCCAGGGGAAGGCTGCTCATCAGCCCATCCTCCTGCTGGAAGTCCAGCCGGGTGAGGAGGCAGTTGTAGGTCTGCGCCACACTGGCCGCCTGGGATACGGCGATCTCCAGCTTCTGCTTGGTTGCCGCCATGTGCATGACCAGGAAGGTCAGATTGAACATTCGCTCGTTCCGGCTTTGCAGGTCCTGGAGGATGGTTTTTGCCGCGCCGCCGTAGGTGGCAAGATCGCTGGGGAGTATGTCCATATCGTATCCGCTCCGCACCGCCCGCTTCTGCTCCGCGATCTTCATGGCGTCCAAATCGGTGATCTTGCGCTTGACCATCTTGATGGCCTCGTTCTGGTTGATGCCCCGGATGTGCATGGTCACCAGGATATTGCCCTCGGTCTCCATGAACTCCGCCAGGATACGGTCGTGGATCTCCGGGGCGGTGATCTGCAAAAAGCTCACCGCGCCGTACATCTCGCCAATGCGGAAGGTGCGGGTCTCCCCGAACTGGAAGGAGGACGGGGCGATGAAGTCCTTGACCGAAAGGCCGCTGGGCGCCAGCCAGTCCCAATCGAAAGCGAACTTCCCGCCCTCCGGACGGCGGCCGTCTGCCGGGTGGAGGATGCCGTGAAGCAGCTCCAGCCGCTCCTTCCCGTCCAGCACATGGGCGGCGGCGCCCATGACCTTGAAGCGGTTGAGGGTGTCGGTCTCAATGCGGGCGAACCGGGCCCGCGCCGCCGGAAGGTTCTCCGCCTCGATGGTCAGGGTGACATACTTGGTTTTCACATAGCCGTTGCTGCCCCGCTCATACTGGAAGCGCAGTATCCCGGCCGCGTCCTCCCGGATGGGGTCCAGGTCGTCCCCCTGGGGATGGATGCCGAACAGGTCCTCCTCCGGCCCATGCTCCACATACCGGCTGCTCAAAGTCATCTGCACCCCGATGGAGGGGTCGTAGCCGTTGTAGAAGTCGCAGAGGTGTTCAAAGATGTCCCGCTGATCCTCCGGTCCGGCCAGGCGGTAATTCACATCCGCAAAGGCAATCGTCTTGGAAAAAGAATTGCCATCCAGCCGGCACAGCCCGTCCGGGAAAATGTTGCGGAAGGGGATGCTGTCCTGCACCGTATGGGCTTTCCCGTCCCCCTTGGCCTGGCGGACCACCGCCTCGATCTGCTTGCGCTCGGCGCGGGTCAGCTTACGCTTTGCCCTTGCCGGACGCTCGTTTTTTGCCGCTTTTGCCTGCAATCTTTCTCACCTCCTGTTCCAGTTCGTATTGCCGCACCAGGGCGGAATAGAGATTGTTGGTCTGGTAGATCCGCACCTTGGGGCGGATAAACTTGTTCTGAATGAGATGCCCCAGGAACACCTCCAGGGGCTGCCCGTTCTTCTCGTACATGGCGAACAGGAAAAAGGGCAGCATGACCAGAATCATGCAAAGAGCCGCCGTGGTGGTCCCCAGCGCGCCCCTGCTCAAAAAGAAAAGCGGCACGCCAATAACTGCCGCCGCTCCGAAACAAATCACCTGCCGCTTGGTCAGCCCGAACAGGACCTTGCTCTGTACCCGGCTAAGGTCCTTCGGGATCGTTACATAGGCCAATAAAATCAGCTCCTTTCCGCAAGCTGAATATCGCTTGCTACTTCATTTCCCCACACATCCCAGCCTGGGGTTGCCTGGCGGGCAAACAGCTCAATCCGGGGGACATCCCCCATCAGGGTCTCAATCCGGCGCCGCGCCTCATCAGGCTTTTTACTATGTTCCTCAATGTGTGAGAGAATGACCTGCTTGACATCCCTGGCCTCCCTTTTAGGGTGTCCACGGGTCGCCAGCAGGCAAATCTCCGCGTTGGCGCGGGTCCAGTATCCCATCCCGGTGAAAATATTGTCTGACCTGCGGCACTGTTTCACCCACACGAAGGCCACCGTCTTGAAGGTGAAGCCCCAGGCGTCCATGACGCCCCAGCCCTCCCGGAGCATGGGGAAGGTGATCCAGAGGAACAGCGCACAGTCCTTGGCCGCAAGCCGGGACACGGGCAGCGCCTTGATGGCCTCTATGCTCATGGTAGGATAATGACTTTCCGCGCTCCGGCCGGTGCCTTTCTTGCTCCAAACCTTGTAAGACCAGGGAGGGTCTGCGTAAATGACATTGTATTTCTTTTCCATAGCCACCTCCTTTAGTGCGCCCCGAACAGGGACTTGGCGAGGCTGCCGGTCTTGAAAAGCGTGAAGCACAGGAGAACCGTGTAGCCCATACAGCCCCAAATGGCGCCGGAAATATTGTCGCCGCTCAAAGAAATACTCTCCACCAATACGGCGTAGATTCCCACGCAGATCATAATGAGAAACGCCTGGAAGCCCAGGGCCAGCAGGGAGCGGAGGTAGTTCTGCCCCGTGTTGCCCCACTCCCGGTTCGCCATCGTGGCAAATGGGATGGGTCCTATTGAGGTCACCAAATACACCTCAATCATTCTGCCGTAGATCACCAGGAAGATACAGATGGAAAGGATCTGCGTACACAGGCCCACGAAGATGCTCTGGAACCACAGCCCCAGCAGGGCGCCGATACTCCAATCCGCAAGCTGGGTCTCCAGGTCGGCGGTCACGCTGGAAATGTCAATGCCCGCGTCGGTGATGATGACGCCGGCACTCTGGCTCACCACATTCTGCGCCACATCGAACACCGCCATGACGATATTCCAGGTGTTGGTGACGATGAGCACCGCGCAGAAGGTCTTGAAGATCCACTTGAAGAAGATCCAGGTGTCAAAGTCATGGAGGTTATTCTTTTCGATGATGAGCTGGATGAGCTCATAGCACATGACAAAGGTGAGGACGATGCTGGCGATGGGGACGATGACGGTCTCCGAGAGGCTGCGGACCATGTTGAAAATGCCGCTGTTCCACGCCGAGGGCGTCATGCCCACCTCCCCGGCGATCTCGCCTACCTTGGTATTCAGGGTATCAAACATCCCGGTCAGGTTTGAAATGATACCGTCAATGAGCAGTTCCTGGAACCACTCCTGTATCGCGTCAAAGATCAACGGGGATCACCTCCTTTGCGGGAGGCCCCGTGTACCGGGACCTCCCGCGGGTGTTATGGGGAGTCATCAGGCGGAGAGCAGACCGGACAGCAGGGGGATCAGGGTAAGGCCGATGAGCGCGACACCGCCGCCGGCCATAAGCTGCTTGATCCCCTGAGATTTACTGGCAGGGTTGTCCTGCCCGTAACCTTCCAGGAGGTTGATACCGCCCCACACGCACAGGCCGCCGCCCAGGGCGATCACCAGAGTCTGCAATACGTCGATAGCGTTAGTGAAAAAATCCATAAATCATATTTCCTTTCTTCGTTGTAGAATTGTTATTGAAGGTCCGTTGCTGTCAATTCGTACATCTCGAAAGGCTCATCCGGCTTCACGATGGCCGGTTTGCGTTTCATGTACCGTTCCATATCAAAGAGGTACTTCTTGTCGGCGTCGGCGGTGTATTTGTAGTTCGGGTGCTTCGTCAGGTCGTACTTGTCCGAGAGGAACGGGCGCACGCCCCGCAGCATGAAGATACACTTGCCTCCGTCCATTACTGCCAATTCGTCCTGGGTCATCAACTCCTTTCCCAATTTCTGATAGGTGAGGCCGTGAGAAACCTGGCTGCCCCGGTTT
>ULVK01044934.1_pt1 | contig 18028 bp, 17 predicted proteins | sample 1959311 | NCBI WGS metagenome assembly ULVK01 (sample SAMEA4835783, study PRJEB28245) | human gut metagenome | biome: gut microbiome; material: fecal sample | place: Denmark | collected 2008 | reverse complement strand
GGGACTTTAACCCGTTAGAAACGTGCGCCGCTAGGCGCACAATACGAAAAGGCGCCGGAGTTTTTCTCCAGCGCCTTTGCTTAGTTCGTATAATAAACTTAATGAAGCAGCTTTGCAATGTTAATTTTGCACAATTTGTTTGTGCATTTTTACAGTAACTAATTAAACATAAGCCTTTTTACAAGAATACAATTAACTACATCCAGATATTCCATCGAGTCATCAAGGCTGATTTCCAGTATTTCTTCTATCTTTTTCAGACGGTATTGCAGGGAATTACGATGAACGTACATCATCTGTGCCGTTTTTTGGACATTAAAACCACACATATAATAATTGAGCAGCGTATCTATGAGAAACGAGCCGTTTGCATTGTCATACATCTCAAGCCGCTTTAACTTCTCGTTGCAATAATCCATGATTTCCTGCTGATTGCCACTGTTGAACATATACTTGTATATGCCCATGGAGCTGGCGCTGATTACCTTCTTGTTGGTCGGATTGGGTAAAATATCCTTTTTGGGGATGAGATTTTTCGCCTCCTGATAGCTCTTGCCAAAATCCGCAGGCTTCCTGTATGCAGCACCGAGTATGCATGTGCTGTGAATGAGCCCTGCAAATGGTGCACGACTGTCTAAATCCCCAAGTATCCTTTCAATCTGACGCTCCGTCTCCATATCCTTTGTCTCCTCAAAAAGAAGCACAAATTTGTTTAAAAACCTCATATACATAGGCGTTTTCTTCATATGGATAACCTCGCGGTTCAGGCAGTCGGTATAGTACGTATATGTGTGCTCGTCCTGCTCCAGATTCACTCCGTATTTACGGTCTATCACGATGATTCCCACTCTGTACGGCCGGTCAAAGGTCAGACCAAACTGTGCAGAAATCTTCTCGATATACTTATCATTTACCTCATATCCAAAAAGCAGGTTGTACAGGTAGTCCCCGGTCCTTTTATTATCCACACTGGTCTCTAAAAGCAGCTCTCCGACGCTCTGCGCAATATCTACAAAAGTAGCTCCCTCCCACCGGATATAAAACAACGGCAGCTTGAGTTCATCAGCCTTGTCCTTCATCCTCTGTGGTGTCTCTTCCCTGTCCTCCACAACCGAAATCGCAAAGCCCGATATTCCCAGCTCATTCAGCTCAACCATGGCATCATACGCCTCGTCCATGGAAAATCTCTTGTAATCTACCACAAGCAGCGCAAAGTTGCCCGGATTCATATGATCCTTATAAGGCTTTGTCTGCACCAGATACGTCCATGACACAATCCGGTCAAGCCCTGCTGCTCCCGCCACAAGCTCCATTCCGTCCATTTGTAAATTGTTAACATCCCTGCATGAAATCATCTGTATCTCCCTGATAGCATTAAGCTTAGGTAATTATCCCAAACCGTTTCACATTACTTATATCCGCAGCCGCTTCGCCCCGGCATATCCTCTCCGTGCACATACCTGGCATTGAACTCCATATTTATCTCACGAAGCTCCTTCTTTCCGTCGATATAGTCCTGATACATCTCGGCAAGCCCCGACATGCAGCCATCGCAGGTAGCCTCGATATTGCCAAGCGACTCAGCCACAATTGCCTCGCGTTCCTCTTTTGTTGTCTCACTGATTAAATATCCCATTTCGTATGCTTCCTTTCCGGCTATTCACATATTAAAAGCCCAGATTCTCATCCACAAGAATAATCTGGAAACGTCCCTTCACCCTTGAGAAGCGTGTTGTCAGAATCTGACAGCAGATACACTGCGGACTCTTGCAGTCAAAGCAGGTGCCGTTCTTAGAGCATGGTGTGTCAATGCCAAAGCGCTGTGCGTTGATAGGCGCAGCCTCATTTCTCGCACGGCTCATAGCGTCTGCCTCAGTCTTTACGACCTTGTTCATGCCTACTATAAGAAGCACATGCTTCGGTCCGTAAGCATATGCAGCCACGCGGTTTGCATTTCCGTCAATATTGATAAATACGCCATCCTCGCTCATCGCATTGACACTTCCAAGGAAATAATCCGATGTAAATGCCTTTAACGCTATCTCCTGCTTCTCCTCCTGCGTAGACACCTTGTCCCTGTCATAAAACTGATATTCTCCGTTTGAGAGTGCCTCATACAGGCCACATTCCTTCACCGATGTGGCACCGCCCATATTGATTGAGCTGCCCTTTGGAATCAGCTCAAGTGCCTTCTTAACAGCCTCCTCCTTTGTCTCGACATAATATGCCTCCATGTTGCGCGACTCAAGCGCAGCCACAAGGCGCTTTCCCAGTAATTCGTTTCTCATTTTTCTTACGTCCATAGTGTAAACCTCATTTCATGCTTATTGCCAATTCCCATTTGTGCAATCAGCTGTATTAATTGTTGTTATTATACTACTTTACAGGGGGTGTCTGCAATTTATTCGGGAATAAATGATTGTACTTTTCATTCTAATAGAAAAAAGTGCATAACAAAAAGAGCTCTTTCGAGCTCTTCCTGCTTTGTACAACATTAAATTGTAGATGATTACTGTAAGAGTGAAAGTACTCCCTGTGTGGACTGGTTTGCCTGTGCAAGCATAGACTGTCCAGCCTGAGCAAGAATGTTGTTCTTGCTGTAGTTAACCATCTCAGAAGCCATATCTGTATCACGGATACGTGACTCTGCTGTTGTAGTATTCTCAACTACGTTGTCGAGGTTGTTGATTGTGTGCTCAAGACGGTTCTGAACTGCACCGAGTGATGAACGCTGTGAAGATACCTTTGAGATTGCATCTGAAATAGCATCTACCGCATATGTTGCAGCATTTCCAGAGTCATCCATTATGTTGAGGCCTTTAATACCAAGACTTGCTGAATCCATTGAATCAATGTTGACGTTGATTTTGTTTGTCATATCCGCATCAGCACCTACATGGAGGTTAAATGATAATGTATCTGCAACTGTTGCATAGCCCTTTGAAATTGTGTATGTTGTCTTACCATTTGCTGCAGTCTTTGCAACTGTTGCAGCATGATCAACTGTTCCAATATTATTAGCAGATGTTAATTCTGCAGCAATTTTATCTTCTGCTACAGTCTTTGTAATTACAGATGAATCGTCATCATCAATTCCATCAGTTCCGGCTGTTCCATCAGCTTTTTTAGCATCTGTCATAGCAGTGTACTCTTTTCCTGATATAGTAACTTTCGAACCATCTTTAACTAATCCCTTTAAATCATCCAAAGTTGCATTAGCAGTTCCGGTTCCACCTAATTCATTAGCTTTTAAAGCTGTGGTACTACCACTTTTACATATAGTTGTTGCTCCAGTTGCTTTAACAATATCATATGTATTGCCATCAATTGTTACAGAAGTTTTTCCATCTGCAGCTGGTTCTTTTATTTCATCTTTAACCTCAGCTGTAGTTGAACCAATTGAGTACTCTTTTCCACCTATTGTAACCTTATCTCCTGCCTTGAGATCATCCATTACAAATGTAGCAGACTTTGCACTATCTGTAAGAGTTCCTTTAAGACCTGCATCGTGTCCATTCATATAAACATTCTTTGTAGCGCCCTTATCTCCCTTTAACAGATATGTCTCATTGAACTTTGTTGTCTCTGATACACGGTCAATCTCTGTTGTAAGCTGGTCAATCTCGTCCTGGATTGCCTGACGGTCTGAATCCTTTGAGTTTGTGCCATTGGCAGCCTGTGTTGCAAGCTCGTTCATACGCTGGAGCATTGAGTGAACCTCTGTAAGAGCACCTTCTGCCGTCTGTACAGATGAAACACCGTCCTCTGCGTTTGTAGATGCCTGGTCAAGACCACGAATCTGTTTTCTCATCTTCTCAGAAATTGTAAGTCCGGCTGCATCATCAGCTGCACGGTTAATTCTGTAACCTGATGAAAGCTTCTCTGTGCTCTTTGACTGTGCGCTTGTTGTTACGTTAAGCATTCTGTTGGCATTCATTGCCTGCATGTTGTGTTGTACTACCATAATATAATCCTCCTTGTCCCACGTTCGTGGGTTATTATGTTTGACCTCTGGAAATCCTTTTCCCGAGGGTTTTGCAGCTGCTTTGTGTTTATTTTTATTTAAGCAGTTGCGGTTTTCTATAACAAGCGGCTTCCCGGGTGTGGCTTTCGCCACAGCCGCCTATTACCTTATTGTGTTATGCTTACTTACCTGTTTCAGACTTAGTTGATTTTGACTTTTTCTGTCTTTCATTCCAGATAATCTTCTTGATTTCATGCTGTGCTTCCTCTGAAATCCTTGGCTCCGGATAATATGTATCTTTTCTCTTCTCAGGATTCGGATCATTGTTTGACCTTGAGATGTTCATCTCTCTTGGAGCATCTATCATGAGACGTCCGTTCTTTCCGCTTCCTCCGGCATAGACCACTCTGATGTTGTCCCCGATATTCACATATTCTCCTTCTCTGAGCGTTAATTTAAGCATTATGTATACCTCCGTGCACTTGATTTAAGCTGTTTCCATGCTTATGCAAAATGTAACAATTCTCTAAGAAATGTTGTATTTTTACGGGCTTTCAATTGCTAAAATGTGCAGATGTCGTCAAATATATGCATATTTATTTTTTAAATAATTTAAAATTAGGTGTAAAGTATTAGAAATGATGTCCGATATAATATGTGTAAGAAAAAAAATGCAACATTTCTTAGAGAAATGTTGCATTTTTATTTGGCTGAACCTATTTATGATATGAAACATATAAAAGAACATAATCGTAAAGGAGTTTTTAATGGGAACAACACAGCCAATCAGAAGCAAAAGTGAACTTTTAGCATTCAGAATGTATTACAGGGATATTAAACCAAACATGCGCAATTACTGTTTAATTGTGATGGGACTCAATACAGCACTCAGAATCAGTGATCTGCTGGAATTAAAGTGGACTGACGTATACAACTTCGAGCATAAAGAATTTCGCACACATTTCCTTATAAATGAGCAAAAAACCGGCAAAAATAATTATGTCACGCTAAACAGTAATGCCACATCTGCTCTTTTTTCATATTTTAAAGAAAGAAATCCTCAAAATGACGAATATATTTTTTCCAAAAGAACATGCAGAAACAAGCCACTTAACCGGTCGCAGGCTTACAGAATCGTAAAAGCTGACGCCGGTAAAACGATACAGGATGAGCATATAAGCTGCCATTCCCTCAGAAAAACCTTTGGTTATTACGCTTGGAAAAATGGCACACCACCTGCTTTACTCATGGATGTCTATAATCATTCGTCGTATGATGTTACCCAGCATTACCTGGGAATTGAGCAGGATGAGAGGGATGAAATTTATCTAAATCTTGAATTATAAAAAACACAGGATATAGCGCCTTTGCTATATCCTGTGTTTTAAATTAACTTTAAAATTAATTTGCAATCATTATGGAATCTATACTAATTCTCCCCATACATCTCCGGCCGCCTGTCCCTGAACAGCCCCCAGCTCTTTCTCTCACTCTCCAGCTCATCCAGATCAAAACTGTGGAGTATGAAGCCCTCCGTTACTCTGTCCATCTGCTCAACAACCTCTCCGGTCGCATCTGTGATAAACGAAGAACCATAAAATGTCAGTGCAGAGCTCTGGTTTCCGTTTTCTGCACACGGTACAACCTCCTCTGTGCCTATCCTGTTTGCCGCCACTACCGGCATCAGATTGCAGGCTGCATGCCCGGTCATACATCGTCTCCAGTGTGGCATGCTGTCACATTCCAGTATCGGCTCGCTGCCTATGGCTGTAGGGTAAAAAAGTATCTCTGCGCCCTTTAAAGCCATGCCCCTTGCTGTTTCCGGGAACCACTGATCCCAGCATATGCCGACTCCAATGGTTGCATATCTTGTCTTAAAAGCTTTAAAGCCTGTATTTCCCGGTGTGAAGTAAAACTTCTCCTGATAATAATGATCGTCCGGGATATGTGTCTTTCGGTATATTCCAAGCACCTCTCCGTCGGCATCTATCACCGCCACTGAGTTGAAAAGCTGTCTGCCCTCTCCCGCCTCATAAAAGCTCACGGGAATCACTACGCCAAGCTCCTTTGCAAGTGCCTTCATGCTCTGCACCGCATCATTTTCAGAAAGCGGCTTTGCATAGTCATAATAATCGTACCGCCTCTCCTGACAGAAATACTGTCTCTCAAAAAGCTCCGAAGGAAGTATTATCTGCGCTCCGGCCTCTGCTGCAGCCCTTATAAACTTTGCTGCTTTTTCAATATTTTCTTTTACGTCACGGCTGCAGCTCATCTGGATTGCAGCAATTGTAACCTCTCTCATACTATTCACCTTTCTCATCCTGTCGTCTCACAATGGGATTTTCCCAAGTCTCCAATGTGAGCTGGAACGATTACAACCAATTAAATTACTGTGGTATCTGCTGTGTGATACAGTGTATATTTCCCCCGCCGACAATTATGTCACGCGCATATATCGGATACACTTTTCTTCCCTCAAAAAGGCTTCCGATTGCCTTAAGCGCAGGCTCATCCATCACATCACCAAACTGTGGAATGAGCACACCGCCGTTTGTGATGTAAAAATTCACATAGCTTGCCGCTAAGCGTTCTCCTGCCTCGCGCTCATCCTCACCCTCCTCAAAGGTGAAGCCCGAAAGCTCATATTCTGTGATACACACCGGATTCTTTGGAATGTAAACCTTGTGAACCTCAATTTTTCTACCCCTTGCATCAGTTTCATTTTCCAATATTTCAAGGTCCGCTGAGGACATCTGATACTGTGGGTCATCCATGTCATCAGTCCACGCAAGCACCACATGCCCCGGGCTTGTAAATGCACATACGTTGTCGACATGCTCGTTGGTTTCATCATTGTATATTCCATAAGGAATCCAGATAATTTTTTCGGCACCGAGATAATCCTTTAATTTCTGTTCTATTTCAGACTTCGATAATTCCGGATTTCTGCCCTTGCTTAGCAGACAGCTTTCCGTCACTATCACAGTTTTCTCTCCGTCTGTGTGAATGGCTCCACCCTCTAAGACAAACGGATGCGCATCATACATGTCGTATCCGGCTTCGTTGCAAAATAAATCCGCTACTCTGTCATCCTTTGTCCAGTCTGCGTACAGTCCGTCCACCTTGCCGCCCCAGGCATTAAAACACCAGTCGATTCCTCTGACAGCGCCATCCTCATTTTTCACGAAGGTCGGCCCCACATCTCTGGCCCAGGCATCATCTGACTCCATTTGTATATATTTCACCGGGAAATTTTCCTGATAATTTTTCTGCTTTCTGACAACCTCCACAACATACCTTGCATTGTCTATCACATCTGCCTCAGCGAGCACATATGCCTGCTCAGACTCTGCTATTGCACATATCACCTCCGCAAAAGCCTCTCTTGCCCGCCTGGCACCGTAAATCCATGAGCCCGGGCGCTTTGGCCAGATGATGATGGTACCCTTGTGGGGAGCATACTCTGCCGGCATATAAAAGCCATCTGCTCTAGGACAGCCTGCATTTAAAATCTTCATATTCGAATCTCCTGATAACCTTACAATCGTTATTTTCATCCATTACTGCAATGTCCGGAAGCGGCATGCCGTTAAAGGTATTATTTTTGACCATCGAGTAGATTGCCATATCGCAAAAGCACAGCCTGTCGCCGGTTTTTATCTCTCTGTCAAATGAATAATCCCCTATCACATCACCTGCCAGGCAGGTACATGAGGACAATCTGTAGGTATACTTCTTCTCACCCGGCTCGCCACTGTCCATAAGCGGCGGACGGTACGGCATCTCAAGCACGTCCGGCATATGGCAGGCTGCGGAGGTATCCAGAATGAGTATCTTTATGCCATTGTTTTCAACTATATCAAGCACCGTTGTCTCCAGATATCCTGCATCAAGCGCAACTGCCTCTCCCGGCTCCAGATAGATTTCCAGGTCGTATTTGTCACGCATATGCATAATGCATTTTTCAAGCCTCTCAATGTCATAGTCTGCCCTTGTGATGTGGTGTCCGCCTCCCATATTGAGCCACTTAAGTCCATACAGTAAATCTCCGAATTTCTCCTCTACCGCTGCAAGAGTCGTTTCGAGCGCATCCGAATCCTGTTCACAGAGCGTGTGAAAATGAAAGCCCTCTATACGTGATAAATCAAGCCCGTTTTTAATAGCCTTATCGAGTGCCTCTCTCGTTATCCCAAGCCTCGAACCCGGCGCACATGGGTCATATATCTCATGCCCCTCCTGTGTGGAGCACTCAGGGTTTATTCTGAGCCCGACACTTATTTTTTTATCAGCCTTTTCTATTTTATCCCTGTGAAGCAGATACTGCGATACGGAATTAAATACAATATGGTCACATATTTCTACCAGCTCATCCATCTCCTGCGGTAAAAAAGCGGGACAGAATACATGGTTTTCCTTTCCCATTTCTTCATGTGCAAGACGGGCCTCAAAAAGCCCGCTTGCAGTTGTCCCGCTTAGATATCTGCCGATAAGAGGATATTCATAAAATGCGCTGAATGCCTTCTGTGCGAGAAGAATCCTTGCACCTGTCCTTTGCATGACACCGTTTAATATCAAAAGATTTTCAGTTAATTTTCCCTCGTCTATCACATAACAGGGAGTTCTTAATTCATTTATCTTCATACCGGCCTCCGGACTAATCCATATGTACTGACTCATCCTCAGTCTTATAGCAATCCACAGGAACCGGATTCTCCACTACCTGCCAAGGCAGTCCGAACTTATTAAGAGCCTCCATGTATGGATCCGGATCCATCTCCTCGAGATTGAACACTCCCGGCTTCTTCCAGAGTCCCTTTACCACCATCATGGCACCAATCATTGCCGGCACACCTGTGGTATAAGAAATCGCCTGCGACTCAACCTCCTTGTAGCACTCCTGATGGTCGCATACATTATAGATGTAGATTGATTTTTCCTTTCCGTCCTTGACACCTGTAAAAATACATCCGATATTTGTCTTTCCGACTGTACGAGGTCCCAGGGATGCAGGGTCAGGAAGCAGCTCCTTAAGCACCTGTATTGGCACTATTTCCTTTCCGTCCACCATGATCGGGTCTGTTCTTAGCATGCCGACATTCTCAAGACACTTCATGTGTGTGAGATAGCTCTGTCCAAAGGTCATGAAGAATCTGATTCTCTTTATTCCCGGAATATTTTTGGCGAGCGACTCAATCTCCTCGTGGTGAAGCAGATACATATCCTTTTCTCCGACCTGGTCAAAATTGTACTGCGCCCTCCACTCCATAGGCTTTGTCTCTACCCAGTGGCCGTCTGTCCAGTATGAGCCGTTCGCAGAAACCTCACGCAGATTTATCTCAGGGTTAAAGTTTGTCGCAAATGGGTATCCATGGTCACCGCCATTGCAGTCGAGAATGTCTATAGTATGTATTTCATCAAAATAATGCTTAAGCGCATATGCAGAATAAACAGAGGTCACACCCGGGTCAAATCCGCTTCCAAGAATAGCTGTAAGCCCTGCCTCCTTAAATTTCTCCTGATATGCCCACTGCCATGAATAATCAAAATATGCCGTAAATCCAAGCTCCTTGCAGCGCTTTTCGTAGATTGCTCTCCACTTTGGATCCTCAGTATCCTCACACTCATAGTTGGCAGTATCGATGTAGTCAACTCCACACGCAAGACATGCATCCATGATTGTAAGATCCTGATACGGAAGCGCAACATTTAAAACCGCATCCGGCTTGTATGCATTAATCAGCTCTTTTAATTCTTCCACATTGTCGGCATCAACCTTTGCAGTCTCAATTTTTGTGCTTGTCTTTCCCTCAAGCTTTGCCTTTAAGTCATCACATTTTGACTTGGTTCTGCTTGCAATCATAATCTCGGTAAATACCTCGCTGTTCTGGCAGCATTTTCTGATTGCCACCTGCGCAACTCCACCACATCCGATAATAAGTAATCTGCTCATTTTTGTCCTCCTGATTCGCTTTGGTTATGATATAGTTTTTCTAATTTGTTTTACTTTGTTTCCTCTTCCTCGAGTAAATCCTCCACATATTTCGGAAGCATGAAGGCTCCCCTGTGTAAATGTGTTGTATAATACCAGGTTTTAAGCCCCAGTGCATCCCATCTTTTTGCATCCAGATCATAAAGCGGATGATATTTCTTCGATGCAAACCCGAACAGCCAGTAGCCTGACGGACAGGTTGGAATATGTGCCTGATATACCCTGCTTATAGGAAATGATTTATACACCTTTCTGTGCATTTTCCGGCACTCAAGCTCATCCTCATCATAAAAAGGACTGCCGTGCTGATAAACCATGATTCCATCATCCTTTAGTGCCTTATAGCAGCTTCCGTAAAACTCTTTTGTGAAAAGTCCCTCCGTATGTCCGAGCGGGTCTGTGGAATCGTTGATTATCAGATCATATTCATCATGCTTTCTGCGTAAGAATCGCAGACCATCATCATAAAACATGGAAATTCTTTCATCCTCAAGTCCACATGCTACCTCGGGGAAAAACCGCCTGCATACATCGACAAACATCTTGTCTGTCTCAACCACATCAATATGCTCAACAGACGGATATTTGATGAGCTCCTTCGCCACGCCGCCGTCGCCACCACCTATTATAAGTATCTTTTTGGCATTCGGGTGAACCGCCATCGGCACATGTGTGACCATCTCATCATATATAAACTCATCTGTGTCCGAAAAAACAATCTCGCCATCCAGCGCGACCATTTTGCCAAACTCATATGATTTAAACACATCTATTTTCTGATAATCACTCTGCCCTGAAAAAAGCTGCTCCTGTATCCTTACATCCAGCTTGACATTGGCAGTATGATATTGTGAAAACCACATTTGCATAGCTTTTCCTCCTGTTTACTGCTCCAATACCTTAAGATATTCTACCGCAGGATCCTCTGTTCCCTGCATTGAACAGCCCTTTTCCTTTGCGTAGACAATGTATTGCGCAATCTCTTTTGTAATAAGCTCTCCCGGTGCAAGAATCGGGATTCCCGGTGGATAACACATGACAAACTCACCACTTACAGCGCCTACCGCGTCCATAATGCGCACTGATTTCTTCTGCGAATAAAACGCCTCCTGCGGCGATACCGCCACCTTTGGATTTATGTACTCTCCCGACAAAAGTCCGGTCTTGTCCTTGCTGTAAAGGCGCTTGATATCCTCCAGCGCACCTACAAGCCTCTCTATATCCTGTATTCTGTCACCAATTGATATATACGCAAGTATATTACAGATATCTCCAAACTCTATCTGGATATCATACTCATCACGCAGCAGATCATATACCTCTATTCCGGCAAGCCCTATATCGAGCGTATAGATGGACAGCTTTGTTACATCATAATCATATATGCTCGTGCCATTTACTAGGTCACGCCCATACGCATAATAGCCACCTATGGAATTAATCTCCTGCCTTGCGTACTCCGACATCTGTGCCACCTTGGCAAAAGATTCCTCGCCTCTGAGTGCTAAATTTCTTCTTGATATATCAAGGCTTGACAATAACAGATACGATGCGCTCGTGGTCTGGGTGAGGTTGATAATCTGCCTCACATAATCAGCATTTACATCCCTTCCGGTGAGCAGAATCGAGCTCTGTGTCAGGCTTCCTCCCGATTTGTGCATCGATACCGCAGACATGTCTGCCCCGGCTGCCATTCCTGATATCGGAAGCCCCTTTCCAAAATAAAGATGTGTGCCATGTGCCTCATCCGTGAGCACCTTGATTCCCTTCGAATGAGCCAGCGCAACTATCGACTTAAGGTCAGAACAGATTCCGTAATACGTCGGATTGTTTACAAGCACAGCCTTTGCATCCGGATTTTCCTCGATAGCCCTCGCCACCTGGTCAATCTCCATTCCAAGCGAAATGCCAAGCTTCGCATTCGTCTGCGGATTGACATAAACCGGTATCGCTCCACAGAGCACGAGTGCATTAAGAGCGCTTTTATGAACATTTCTCGGAAGTATAATCTTGTCTCCTGCCTTGCAGGTGGACAAAATCATGGCCTGCACTGCAGAGGTGGTGCCTCCCACCATAAGAAAAGCATTTGCCGCTCCAAAGGCATCCGCCGCAAGCTCCTCCGCCTCTCTGATTACCGAAACCGGATGGCACAAATTGTCAAGCGGCTTCATTGAATTGACATCAAGCCCTACACACTTTTCTCCGAGCAGATGCACCAGCTCAGGATTTCCCCTGCCTCTTTTGTGTCCCGGCACGTCAAACGGCACCACTCTCTTCTTCTTAAACTCCTCAAGAGCCTCATAAATCGGCGCTCTTTCCTGTCTTTTGATATCCATTTACTTCTCCTGTATTTAAAAAGGATGATGCGTGCAAGCATCATCCTTTAGATTCGTCTTAACAACAGTAAAATCGTAACATATACTATGGAGTTATGCAAGAAATTACGTTTTATTTTTGATAATGATAGTTACGCCATTGCAGGCTCTTTCTTCTTAATAATTGCCTCAACTTCATCAACACCTGTTTCAGCTACATCTGCGATCTGATCCAATGTATAACCCTTTTTATACATATTCAGAATAAACTTTTCGCTTGTCTTTTCAGTAGCTCTTTCAGTAGCTCTTTCTTCAATTCCTGTACTCAGATTACACATAATTCTCACATCCTCTCTAAATTCTTGATTAATTGGAATATTAGATACCCGCATTTTCCGGCTCCATTCCTTTAAATTCATAGACTGAAAGGCTCTCTGTCTTAATATCATTATAAGCGAGGGACTTTACGGAATCAACTGATTTTTCATTACTTACTATTAAAGAGGTAGCCGGTACATGTGGAGTGCACCGGCTAAAAATATGAAAAAGATTAATATGAGTATTTCTTTTGTTTACAATGTCAGTATACGGGGCAATTGTGAAAATGCTGTGTTTACTTTCTTACTCTTTTATAAACAAAATATTAATGCAACACAACAAAAGAGCCCTTTCGAGCTCTTTTGCTTTGTACAACATTAAATTATAGATGATTACTGTAAGAGTGAAAGTACACCCTGGTTTGACTGATTAGCCTGTGCAAGCATAGACTGTCCAGCCTGTGCAAGAATGTTGTTCTTGCTGTAGTTAACCATCTCTTCAGCCATATCTGTATCACGGATACGAGACTCAGCTGATGTAGTATTCTCAACTACGTTGTCGAGGTTGTTGATTGTGTGCTCAAGTCTGTTCTGAATAGCTCCGAGAGCTGATCTCTGTGAAGAAACCTGAGAAATAGCATCTGCGATAGCATCAATTGCATATGTTGCATCCTGCTCTGTATCGGCCTTGATACCCTTAATTCCAAGTCCTGCTGAACTCATTGAATCAATATCAACTGTAATCTTATTTGTAGAATCAGCATCAGCTCCTACATGAAGATTGAATGAAAGAGCTTCCTTAACATCTACTGTTCCTTTTGTTATATCAAAGGTTCCGTTTCCGTTATTCTTAACAGTGGCTGCTGTATCTGCACCGATAGAACTTGCTGTTTCAAGCTCTTTAGCCATCTTGCTGTAAGCATCCTCAAGAGTGATTGAATCATCATCTGAAGATTTTATAATTGCAGTATATGTATTTGTATCAACTTTAACTTTGTCGCCATCTTTAATTAATGCTAAAAAGTCATCCTGCGTAATCTTTCCAGCAGCTGCATCTGTAGTTTTGTCTAAAGTATATTCTTTAGATCCAATGCTAATTTTAGTTGTTCCAGCGACTCCACCTGCAACTGCTGTTTTGATTTCATCATATGTTTTCGGAGTTTCTGCTGTAACTGTCTTTGTTGTTCCACCAACAGTAACTGTATCTCCAGCTTTTATTCCATTCTGTAATGCTGTAATACCAGTTGCATCTGCAATTGACACTTCATTTTTTCCAAGATCATCAACTACAGCCACACCATCTAATTTGTTATTATCATCATTTGATACAATTGTACATCCATCCTTAAGATATTTTGCAATATCAGTTGCTTTTACATTATGTGCTGTTTCATCTGTTGTAGCCGCAATAGTCCACTCTGTTCCATCTGCATCTTTAAATTTATCACCAGCAGCCCAGGTAGCACCTGTAGCAGTTGCTGTAGTTACTTTTGCAACAATTGTTGTTGTTGTATTTCCTGATGTTACTGAATCACCAACACCATCTACAGTTGCCTTTATAGTATCCTTCTTAGCATAATCTGCTGAATCTGCTGATTTTCCAATTGTGTATTCTTTTCCTGCAATCTTAACTTTGTCACCTACTGCTAATGTATCAGCCTTAAATGTTGCTGTTCCATTTCCGTTATCTGTAAGTTTTCCAGCAAGACCTGCATCATGTGCATTAAGTTTTACCTTTGAAGTAGCTCCATCGGTATCTCCTTTTAACAGATATGTCTCGTTGAACTTTGTTGTCTCTGATACACGATCGATCTCTGTTGTAAGCTGGTCAATCTCATCCTGGATTGCCTTACGATCTGTTGTAGAGTTTGTTCCGTTTGCAGACTGTGTAGCAAGCTCATTCATACGCTGAAGCATTGAGTGAACCTCTGTAAGAGCACCCTCTGCTGTCTGTACTGCAGATACACCATCCTCTGCGTTTGTAGAAGCACGATCAAGTCCTTTAATCTGCTTTCTCATCTTCTCGGAAATTGTAAGTCCGGCTGCATCATCTGCTGCACGGTTGATTCTGTAACCTGAAGAAAGTTTCTCTGTGCTCTTTGACTGTGCACTTGTTGTTACGTTGAGCATTCTGTTGGCATTTGCTGCCTGCATGTTGTGTTGTACTACCATAATATAATCCTCCTTGTCCCATATTCATGGGTTATTATGTTTGACCTCTGGAAATCCTTTTCCCGAGGGGTTTGCAGCTGCTTTGTGTTTATTTTTTATTTAAGCAGTTGCGGTTTTCTATAATAAGCGACTTCCCGGGTGTGGAAGATGCCACAGCCGCCTATTAACATGGTTAGTTGCTTTGCGTCTTTTTCTGACGCGCTTTTTCCTTCCAGATGATGCGCTGTATTTCTTTTTGTGCCTCATTGGAAATCTCAGGGTCGGGATAATATGTATCTTTTCGCTTCGCCGGGTCCGGTTCGTTGTTGGATCTTGCGATATTCAGTTCTTTTGGGGCATCTATCAGTAATCGACAGTGCTTTCCGGTTCCGCCCGCGAACACGATTCGGATATCGTCTCCGATGTTCACATATTGCCCTTCCTTTAATGATAATTTGAGCATTTTCTACCTCCATGCACTAGGGAATAGCTTTGTCCATGCTTTTCCGAATTATGTAACATTTTGTAGTAAAATGTTGCATTTTTCGTGGATTGATAAGGGGGTCAAACAAGAAGTGGACTAAAAAACATCAAATGTTTACGCCAATTTAGTCATATTTCATCAAGAATTACTTTATCTTTGATACAGATATGGATTAAATCCGGTAAGACTAACAAAAAAATGATAGAAAAATGAAAAGAAAATTATTGAAAAAATTAATTTTCAGGGGTTAAGTTCTGAAAATGGCGTCCGATATAGTAGGTGTAAAGCAAAAAATGCAACATTTTACTACAAAATGTTGCATTTTTTCTATTTTGAACTTACCATTATTGTGTTGTGGATTTTGGATATTCTGAGGGTGAAAGTCTGTCATATTGTACGTGCCGGATAACATTTTCTACTATAAAGGAGTATTCAATGGGAACTACACAGCCAATCCGAAACAAGGACGAACTCACGGCTTTCAGGATGTACTATAAGGACATCCGTCCAAACAGCCGCAATTACTGTTTAATTGTGATGGGATTAAACACAGCACTAAGAATTAGTGACCTGCTTAGATTAAAGTGGGACAACGTTTACAATTTCAAACATCATGAATTTCGCACTCATTTTCTTATCAACGAGCAAAAGACCGGCAAGAATAACTATGTGACTCTAAACTACAATGCCACCGATGCTCTGAAAGATTATTTCAATGAACGTAATCCAAATGACCATGAATTTATTTTTACCAAGAACACCTGCAGATACCAGCCTATAAGCAGGACGCAGGCATATCGTATTGTAAAGACTGCTGCCGGCAAAACAGTGCAGGATGAGCACATCAGCTGTCATTCGCTTAGAAAGACGTTTGGCTATCACGCCTGGAAAAATGGCACACCTCCCGCTCTGCTCATGGATGTCTATAATCACTCATCATATGAGATTACCCAGCATTATCTGGGAATTGAGCAGGATGAGAGGGATGAGATTTATCTGAAGCTTGAATTATAGTACCTTCTATTCCGCCGGCCAGGATTTTCTGAGAGCCACATAGGAAATCAGGAAATTGGCAAGCCAGCCGGCCGGTACAGCAAGCCAGACAAATGCAATACCGAAACGCGGCGCGCAGATTAAGGCAACCGAGAGGCGGATTGCAAGGTTTACCATATTTGCAGCGAGAAATGGACGCATGATGCCAAGTCCTCGAAGCACACCATCGGTGGCCATCTTTATACCCATAAAAATGAAAAAGAAGCCAAGCCATCTCATATAATCTCCAGATACCTGATATGCCAGGGCCGTTCCGTCTTTGCCCAGGAATAATGAGGAAATCTGAGTATGCAGTGTTTCAATTACTATAAAAGCAAGCACCGCAAAGCACAGGTCTAACACCAGTGCAGCATGATAGCCTTTTTTGATACGTTCTGTCTTCTTTGCTCCGAGATTTTGGGAAACAAACGGAGAAACTGCATTTCCAATGGATACAAATATCAGTGAAAATACATTCTCTACCCTCATCGTTGCCGAATATCCTGCAAGCGCCTGTGTACCGAACGGATTCACAACTGCCTGTACTATCATCATGCCAATTGACACCGTAGACTGCTGGAGAACCGAAGGCACAGCAATCCGAAGCATAGAATGAAGCTCATGCCTGTCAAACCATTCAAAGCGACTTTTATACCGGCGCATCCTGCTAAAGAAAATCAAAAGTGAAAACACTGCAGATATTCCCTGAGCAATTAGAGTTGCAAGTGCTGCACCGAACACACCCAGGTCAAGGCCTGCCACCATCCAAAGATCCATAAATATATTTAACACAGAGGAAAATATCAAAAGCCCCAACGGAATCCTTGACTCGCCAATCGATGTAAACATCGTTGAAAGTATGTTATACATAAACAGAAACGGAAATCCCACAAAATAAACCCTAAGATACAGCACTGCCTCATCCAGTATATCTGCAGGTGTCTGTAGCAAGCTCATCATTGAATGTGAAAAGAAAAAGCCAAAGACACCCAGAAGTACGCTTAAAACCAGAAAACTAATCAGTGATGTTGATACTATTGTTTTCATTTTGCCGTAATCCCTGGCGCCGAAATAGCGGCTCACAAGTACACCGGCTCCTACACCGGCTCCCAGTGCTATACAGATGAACACATTCGTAAGCGCAGCACAGGCTCCAACTGCCGCAAGTGCAGAGGAGCCTACAAACTGACCAACAATGATTGAATCAGCCATATTATATACTTGTTGAAAAAAGCTGCCCAAGATCATGGGCATTGCAAAAACTGTCAATGCCTTTAAGGGGGCATCTGTAATTAAGTATTCATCTTTTGACATTATTTTTCCCTCATTCCGCTATAATTAAGCTATAGTATATCCGATTGAGAGGCAAATTACAATATAGCATTCTTTATCGACATTTTTCCATTTCTTATGCTTTCCCTCTAATGCAAACATCATACTGCTCCTTTGTATTTTAATTTAAAAAGCCGCCCAGGCCATAGGCCTGTGCGGCTTCTCATAAGATGATTTAAATTAAGTTTATCCTTCAATAGCAATATGCTTTGTGGTCTCAACTTTCTTTGGTTCCTCCTTCGGAACTGAAAGTTTAAGAATACCGTCCTCATACTTTGCCTTGATATCTTCCTGTTTCAGCTCATCACCTACATAGAAAGACCTGCTCATAGCACCGGAATAGCGCTCCTTGCGGATGTACTTGCCATCATTTTCTTCCTTTTCTTCCTTGTCAAGTCCTTTAGCTGCGCTGATAGTTAAGTAACCATTCTCCAGCTTAGCCTC
>ULVK01053352.1_pt1 | contig 18118 bp, 15 predicted proteins | sample 1959311 | NCBI WGS metagenome assembly ULVK01 (sample SAMEA4835783, study PRJEB28245) | human gut metagenome | biome: gut microbiome; material: fecal sample | place: Denmark | collected 2008 | reverse complement strand
TCGTCGACAGATTGGTAACATGTCGTCGACAGATTGGTAGCATGTCGTCGACAGATTGGTAACATGTTGGGCGCAAACTTCGACAGATTGGTAACATTGATAATATTTATTTTTACAAAAACAATTAAATTTGACGCGTTCTTTACATTATTGGGTAAAATGATAGGTATTTCCCTATTTTGTCTTGCTTTAACCCTTTTGAGTGATTCTATTTTTAAGTTTTATAAAATATAGTATATCAGTAAATTAACAACAACTTCGACAAAAAGGTAACATCTTTTGCAATTTCGTTTCTCTCAAAGTACGACATTTAGGTAGTATTTTGAAAAATACATACATGATTTTCATAGTATTTTGGTCCACCATCTCCCTCTCCTATTTTTCCAGTCTGCTCCCTTGTTTCACCCGGTGTAGAATCTATTTTTTCCTACCCTCCTCCCCTACCCTTCCGTCTTTATGAGCTATAGCTTTAGTAGCTTCTGTCGGTCTGTTAGGTGCTGAATAGTGTGCGAGCACAAATCATGAATTATCCTCGATAATGTAAATAAATATGTTGCAAAATAGAAATGCTACCTAAATGTCGCACATCGCTTTTGTCCACGGTTGTGAACCAATGCTACCAAAGTGTCGTACTTCCTGTTTTTTGCCGTTTGCTGAAATGTTACTAAAGTGTCGTACTTCAATGAGAATGCTTTCCATAAGATGCTACCTAAATGTCGTACTTCGGCGCGACATTGACTGGTAAATGCTACTAAGATGTCGCACTTCCCTCCTTTTTCTATGCCCAACAAGCTACCAAAGTGTCGTTGATGGCCGGAAAAATGATATAAAGATGCTACTGAAGTGTCGAAGTTGACTACTTGGTGCCCGTAAGAATGCTACTTAAATGTCGTACTTAGGCGTATTTTCTCCTAGAATAGCTTCTGAAAGTGCCGTACTATTTTGAAAAGTAGGGTATAAGATGCTACTAAAGTGTCGAAGTTGGGCGTTTTTGGGTCCTTTTTCCGTTTCACAAAATAAATGAAGGATACAAAATAGCAGATAATATAAACCGTAAACAACTTGATGTAATCTGCATTATATACTTAATAATCAATGATATAAAAGTTTGAAGAAAACAATTCACTTGAAAGTAAAAAAACATTTCACTTTTTTGTCGAACTTACATGGATTACCATGAACTGTACTTTTTCTTGCTCTTTCCTCTTTGCCGCCTACTGACAGTGGTTTGCTTATCATACTCATAGACCCATTAAAATCAACTTATGAGACTTTTGTAGTAGCAGTTTTCCCCTATAGATAAAGTTGAATAATGTAAAACAAATTCACTAAATGGAAAGCGCAATATTCAGGCTAAAATCGTCTTTAGAAGGTGTAAACCAGAATAATCCCCTAATTTTGCTTCCTTAGAATAAAAAAGCTTGCGTAGGTTTGTGATTTTTCCAAGGAAATGCTTACCTTTGCAGAGTGCCTTTTCTATTCGTCTGAAGTCTTCTATACTTCCTGATGGAAAGACGCCCTATGGAGCATGGGAGGTGCGCATCGAAATGTAGAACTCTCAAAGCCTAAAAATCATTGGAACGAAAGACCTATACACATCTCCACAGACACATGGCGAGACGCGGGCTGCTACTCGTCCTTCTAGCCCTGCTTGCTTTGCCGCTCCTTTCCCAAACCAAGTATGCCTTGGTCATCGGATTGGGAAAGCAGGAGGACCGTGCCTGGCCGAAAATCAATGGCGACAAGGATGTGCCCCGTGTGCGGCAGATGCTGCGCAAGGGCGGATACGACAAGATTATATCGTTGGTCAATGAGCGCGCCACGAAGCGCAATATCCTCTCGGCGTTCAATACGCTAGTAGGAAAGGCCCGTCCTGGCGACATCTTCTATATCCACTATTCTGGCCACGGACAGCAAGTGGCCGATCCGCATCACGATGAACCTGATGGGCTGGATGAGTGTTGGATACCCTACGACGCCTATAAGAAGGCTTGTGCCCGCGACCGAGGCGAGCGTCATCTATCCGATGATGAGGTCAACTACTACCTTGGGCGATTGCGCGACAAGGTGGGCGAACGAGGCAAGATCCTTGTCGTCATCGATGCTTGCCATAGTGGAGATGCTACCTGTGGCGACGAAGGCGAGGAGGTGCTGCGCGGCGTGAGCGAGGTCTTTGATGCGACATGCCATTTTGCCGAGCCCATCCCCCGTGCTGTGTCGCGACGCAAGGAGTGCTGGATCACCATCAGCGCATGTACCAGCGCCCAGTCCAATGCAGAGCTGCGTAATCCAGTGGCTGGCCGGTTGACCTATGCTCTGTGGCAGATATTGTCCGACCAGTCTTCGATGAGCAACGCTGAACTGGAGCGACGTATCAAGCGTTTCTACCAGGGTATCCGGTCCCGTGTCTATCAGACCCCGGTAATAACGGGTGAGTATAAAGACCAGCAACGTATATCTGATTTTCTCAGATGATGGAGGTGATGACCGGGATGGACAGCGACGAACGGTTGTGGGAGGCACGTCTGGTGGCCGATGTGCGTGCCGGCGTGCGGTTGGCGGAGAATGAACTCTACGCCTATTGTGCCGATTATTTTTGGCGTAAATACCGCGGCGTGTTCTTTGTGGGAGAAGAAGAGGCGGCAGAGATATTCCAAGATGCTTTCATCGCCTTGTGGGAGCACATCGAGCGGGGGCGCCTGGTATGTCTCGATGGAAACATGGTGGGTAAAAACGGCGCACCCCTGACCTGTAGCATCCTCACCTATTTCATGGGGATAGCCCGCTTTAAATATCTCGAATGGTCCCGAGACCATGCCGAAGCCATCCGTACTGCTGATGGCGAGGACCAGGAGGACGACGTGACGCTTCTCGATGTCAAGGAGATGGCCGCTGTGCTCTACGACGAGGGAGACGGGGCGATGCTGGACATCGTTTGCGACCTTGTGGCTGGAATGTCGGATCGGTGTGGAGAGATTCTCACCAAGTTCTACTATGAGGAGAAGGATCTCGACACCATCCTGGAAGAGTTGCCGACCATCGGCAGCAAGAACGCCCTCAAGACCAAGAAGTATAAATGTATGGAGGGATTGAGGAATACGGCCAAGGAGGTCTATCATAAGTATCTCAACGAGGAATAATAGATCAAGAAAAGAATACTTTCTAATGCTTTAACCATTCAACATAAAAAGACAAGAGCTATGGATATTAATTTTCAAGACCGAATAGACGAGTATCTGCTCCACCCAGATAGACTGTCGGAAGAAGAAAAGTCGCAGTTTCTGAGCGAGTTGGAGGCCGATCCCAAAAAACGTGCGCAGTTTGAGCTGACGCGCGATGTGCGTTTGGCCGTGACCAGTCGTGCGAGGAAGATGTCGCGTATGGAGGAGATGCGGACAATGTATGGACACGTCCGTTCGCATGTGGCGATGAACTGCCTGAACGTGGCGGAAGACCGTCAGGATGCGCCGCGACAAGCGGTGGGTGTGGTTGTCGGGTATTGCTGCAGCCGTAGTGCTGGGATTCTTCGTGACCAGACTTGTGCCAGGCTCTTCTTCGTCCGACGATGGATTGCGTGGCGATGGTCAAGTCTTCGACGGTACGCCGTCAGAAGGTCACAGCTCCGCCCTGCCAGGCGACACGTTGTCGGCTGATACCATTGGCTTCGACCCCAATTGATAGTTCATTTATTCAATCGTTTTTCATGAGAAAAATACTGTTGCTTCTGCTTGCTTTCGTCAGTCTCACTTTGACCTTGAAGGCGCAGACGCAGTCCCTGGAGGACATGAAGCTCCAGTTGGAGCAGACCGACACCCTTTATGAGGCCGAGAAGTATGACGAGGCCCTCGAAATCTGCCTGTCCATTGGGCCGCAGTACGGAGCGGTGTGACTCGGAGCAGGAGCGCACCGTCTATGTACGCAGCCAGATTTTGGCGTGCCGTTGCTATGATCAGCTGGAGCGGTATCAGGAGGGATACGAACTATCCAAGCGGTTGATGGCAACCCAGTTGACCGACGAGGAGAAAAAAGAACTGTCGGATGCTTATGTGAATAGCGCCTATTTTCTGGCGGTACCGATGATGAAAGGAAAGAATACCGACTATGGCAAGGCACGCGCCCTGCTCGAAGAGGTGCTCCCTTATGCTAACGAGAACGATTGGACGATCGTGATGAACAAGATAGGTGCTTCTTGGTATTTTGAGGGGTCGGTTTACTACCGAAAGCAAGATTATGATAAGACCAAGGAGTGTGCGCGTCGTGGTGTGGAGGTGTTCAGAAAAACAGGCAAGGTGAGCAATGAGATAGCCACGCTGAACCTCCTGGCTGACGCATACTATTATCAGTATGACTTGTCCAGTGCGATGGAGACGTACCGCTACGCTTTGTCGCAGGCGAAGGAAGCTGGCGAGACGGATTTGCAGATGAATGTCCTGAGTGATATATGGAGGTTGTGCAACCTTATCGGCGATGTCCAGATGGCGCAGGAATGCAATGTAGCCATGGACTCGCTGGCGGAGCAAACGACCGACGAGGTGTCGAAAATGACTTATTATAACCTGCAGGCAGAGAAGGCCATGAGGCAGGAAAACTATCGCGTGGCGGAACAGTGGCTCTTTCGGAGCGTCTCTCTGGCCGAGGCTTCGACGAGCGGAAAACTGGGCTCGCTGGCGGGAATTCCCTATTTCAAATTATCCGAACTTTATCTGAAGGCGGGCCGCTATGACGACTGTATAGCTTATGCGAAAAAATACATGGAGCCTCCCCATGAGGAAATGTCGGCCGTAGGCCTGTACCGTTTTATGGGATATGGTCAGTTTATGGCAGAAGCTTATCGCTACAAGGGGGACAAAGCGGGCTGCTACGAAGCGGTCGATACGCTCTTCCTGCTCCTACCCTATCTCTCGGACCCAGAAGTGATCAATTACCTTTATATCCGGCGTGGCTTCTGTCGTGCTGCCTTTGGCGATCACGAGGCGGCGCTGGCTGACTATCAGAAGGCGGACGAGATACTCGCCACCAAGTATAAGCCCTCGGACCAATGCCGGGTTCAGCTGCTTGCTTTTTTGACCAGCCAGTTTCATGCAGTGGGGCGTGATGCGGAGGCGGAACAATGCAGCCGCAAGAATCTGGCTTATACCAAGGAACTGAACGGCGAGAATAGCTTACAATATATCGAGTCGCAGATACGGTTGGCTCAGGCCGAAGAATGGTCTGGGATGATAGGGCAAGGGTGTCAGGACTACCTGCAGGCCGAGGAGCGTCTGGAGCGGTGGGTACGCGACCGTCTGCCGTATATGGATGCCAATGAGCGCAAGGGATTTTGGAGTCCCCTCTCAGAGCTGTTCACGCTCATGACCCCTTATGCGCTGAAAGCTGGCGAACTACAGAAGGCATTTACCCGCGGATGTTATGATGCGCTGGTGATGTCGAAGGCGTTCCTCTTGGACTCCGAGCGTTCTTTGTACGATATCATCAAGCGGGAGGGAACAGATGAGGACATGCGGCAGTATATGGCCATCGTGGCAATGAAGCAGCAGATGAAAGGCTGGGAGAAGGATTATCAGCAGAATGCCGCCCGTATCTTGGAGGCTTCCAAACAGGTTGAGGTGATGGGACGCGGACTGCAGGCACGCGTTCGGGGATATGGAAACAACACGGAGTTTATGGATGTGGACCATGAGGCGGTGCGCCAGTCGCTGCACAAGGACGAGACGCTCATCGACTTCACCGACTATGAAACGAAACCATCGGGTCGCCACTATGCTGCCTATGTCGTTCGCCAAGAGCAGCAATACCCGCTCTTGATGCCTCTTTTTGACGAGTGCCAAATCGACTCGCTCTGTATACCGCAGCCCTATCTTTATTATGATCAGGAGTATTCGTCCGCGATATTGCAACTTCTATGGACTCCCTTGGCCTCGCAGTTGCATGAGGGACAGACGGTTTACTATGTTCCATCACAGCTTTTGTTTAATATAGCATTGGAGTCGATTCCTCTTGCGGATGGTACGCTCTTGGGAGATCACTATCGCTTTATTCGTTTGTCGTCGGCTCGCGAGCTGGTGCGGATGAGAAAGGCAGACACGGTAGCTAAGGAGCGCACGGCGGTGCTCTATGGAGGACTGCAATATGATGTAGCCTCGACGACCATGCAGGGTGAGGCAGAGAAGTCTGGGCAGTCCCCCTTCCCTCTCGACGAGGAAGATGTGGTTTGTGGGGGTGGAACCTTTGCTTACCTTCCAGGATCAGAGGAGGCTATCCGAAAAGTGGAACGTATCCTTGGCGAGCACCATTGGGAGGTCTGTACCTACACGGGGGCGGAGGGAACTGAGGAGTCTTTCCTGGCCATGAACGCTCACTCACCACGTATCTTGCAACTCTATACTCATGGATTCTATTATACGCCAGACAGGGCAAGCGGTATTGATTATCTCAAGGGATTCACAGATGCGATGCAGCTCTCGGGTATCGTTCTCTCTGGAGGCAATGCGGCATGGACGGGTAAGGAGTTGCCCGATGGCGTAAGGGGTGGAATACTCACGGCGGGAACGATTGCTGGTATGGACCTGAGTGGCACCGAACTGGCTGTCCTGTCAGCTTGTCAGACGGGTTTGGGCAAGGCTACTCCCGAGGGGCTCTATGGCTTGCAGCGCGCTTTCAAGAAAGCGGGTGTCTGTACGGTAGTGATGTCACTATGGGAGATCAGCAACAATGTCTCCCAGGAGTTTATGACCATCTTCTACGAGCGCCTTATGGCACAAAATGGTGGTTGGGATAAGCAGAAGGCATTCAGAGAGACTAAAGCCATCATCCGCGCGCGCCATCCCGAACCCTACTATTGGGCAGCTTTCGTGATGCTAGACGGATGCTTCTGATCGAGAGAGACTGGACGGATGAGTTTTTCCTTCAGCCTCTCCGCCCGCGAGCTTGGAACGAGAAGGAGGTATACAGTCACCTCAAATTCGCAACTAAGCCCTTCAACGTCCTTTTTGCGTGTACACGTCTTCTCATGACTAAAGCATCAGATAAATTGAGGCAGAAATACCCACTTCTGCCTACACCATCCCTTTACCCCACAATGCGACTTGTAGCCTTGAGTCCGAACCTCTTTACTTCGAGTCTGTGGATAATGATCTTGTAAAAGTTACGGATAAGTGCTGTAAGAAGAAGGAACACAGTGTTCTCTGCCATGAAGAATTTGGGCAATATGTCCTACCCGAAACCATTGTTCATATCCTAAACAGGAAGTCGCCAAACGTGACTTGTTATGCACTGCGCCGTGAGTTAAACTTGCGCATATCAAGCAATCAAGTGGAAAAGGCAAATGATTTTGTCGTTGCAACTCGTCAGAAACAAATTTGATACGACCATGGAATTATGCAATTCTTTGCAAGCAAAAAAAGTTCGTTAACATGTTTGTGTGTGTTTGAAACACTTGGTTTGGTGGCCTCTGCCCAACTCCTTCATGTGGTCCGGTTGTGAGGTGAGACCGTTTTCGGTCGAAGCCTCTACGGCTTGGTGGGGATGAAGTGAGCGGGTCAGAAGTGCAGCACATGCTGTTTCTGACCCGCTATTCGTTGTGATGGAGCGTGTCTGGGAAAGGATTCTGCTAGGCGGATCTCCTTAGGCCGCAAGCGCCCCAAAGGCTACTTCGTGATAAGGAAGTCTGTATTGTCTGTTGTCAGCTTGAGCGTCTCGGTGTGTCGCTCCATGACGGAGAAGGTTTTGTCCTGGTAGCGCAGATAGTGGACGGTCATCTCGTTGCCTTTGAGAGAGAGTATTTTCATAGCGCAGAGCGTGCCGTCGGAGAAGATGGCTTGTCCGTCTTTCAGGGTGAACATCGCACTGCCGTTGGCCGTCCAGTAAGGCGTCTGGTCCTTGTAGTCTCCTTTGATCTCCATGAACACGGCGCGTCCGTCGTTATAGAACACGAAGTGGTTCTGCTTGCTGGTCACGTCCCTGTTCCATGTGCTGGTGATTTTTCCGCCCTCTACGATTTGTCCCTTGCTATGGGTGATGAGCCAGGTGCCCTTGATGTCTCTCATGGTCAGTCCAGTGGCAGAGGGAGCGTTTTCGTCCCAATAGTCTCCAGGTCTCTCTGTGGAGGGGTCGTAGATGCCGAGGAGGTCGGTGCGATGGCTGGAGAGGCTGAGCGTGTCGACGTATTGTTCTACATCGTTGGGGTCTCCGTCGTCATAGATAGTGTAAACGATGACCATCTCATAGTCGGTACAGGAAACGATGCGTACGTCGCGGAGCGTGCCGCCCTGGAACGTGGCGAGTCCGTTTTGAATGGAGAAGGAAGCCCTCTCCTCGACCTCCCAAAGACGCTGGTCATCCTCATAGTCGAGGAGTAGGCAGCGTCCGTCGGCATAGAAGACAAAGTGGTCTTGGTCGCGTTCCACATTCTTGTCCCATTGCTTTGTCACCCTGCCGTTCTTAATTTCTTTGCCGCGGCTATGGATGCGCTTCCATGTTCCGACAACTCGCTCCATCGTCAGGTTCGTCGCAGCCCCTGTCGGAATTGTTATGCTGACGTTGTCATCATCATCGTCGTCACCACATGAGGTGAGTGTGACTGGTAGGGAAAACATTGCTGCGAGGAGCAGCAGGAGGTGGAATTTCTTCATCATTTTCTTTTTCATTGATCTTATGGTAGCATGGTTGTGGCAGTGCGTTTTGTTGTTTTCTTCTGGGACTTGCGTTGGTGCGTGCCCGTTGTCCGTGGAGTCTCGCACTACCCTATTGGCTCCTCAGACATGGGCGCAAAATTATATAGTCGGTTGGAAAGATGCAAATTTTTCCACACTTTTTTCAGAAATTTCCCTACTGATATAGTTTTTTTATGAAAATGGAGTGGATATGGCCGATTAGGGGAATGGTTGGAAAACTTGGCTTATACATACTCCTTTGGCAGAATGATATAAGAAAATCCTGTTTTCAGATACAGATATCAAAAAAATGTCCGACTCTCCATGAGAATCGGACGCTTGGTAGGGACACCCGGGCTCGAACCGGGGACCTCTGCAATGTGACTGCAGCGCTCTAAACCAACTGGGCTATGCCCCTATATCGTTCTGACGGGGTGCAAAGTTAAGCAATTTTATTCTAACCGCCAAATTTATCGAACGTTTTTTGCTTCCGCTCTATTGATAATTATTGTTGTCCAGTGTTTTACGATTCTCATTTGCGCTGCTGTGTACTACAAACTTTTCTGTGCGAAAAGATAGATTCCGTGGAGATAAGCCCTATGGTGAGGTAAGAGCGTAGAGCACAAAGGACTACGCCTCCATCTGAAAACGGGTGAGTGGAACCACTCTGAATAGCTTGTCCTGACCCTCCTTTCTTCCTTCCTCCTCCCTTGTTTCTTCTTTGTTCCTCCTATTGTTTCCGTATCAATCCCGCATGGTTTCCGTATCGTTTCCGTATTCTTTCCGTATTGTTTCCGCTTCTGGAAGCGAGAATGATAGAACAACGAAAGAAGGAGGAAAGAAGGAAGAACGAAGGACGATACGGGAACAATACGGGATTGATACGAGACCGATACGAGACGGAGCGACTTCCGTCTGAGGAGGAAGGTGAGTATTCTAACTTTTTCATCATGGTCGGATAGGTATTATGTTTTATATTTTGTCGCCTTGCCACGCATGGTGTCTCGAGGCAGGATTGCCGGCACGCCGGCTGTCATGACTTAAGCGTCATACAAAGATAACCTTCCGTCCGCCCGAATGCAAGACGATTAGCATGAATTAACGCCCCATTAACGCTTGATCCGTATCGATTTAACAAGTCCACTACCCGCCCAAACTCCCTTTGTTGCTATTTCTTTCACACGCCTCCTACTTTTTGCCGCAACCAAGGCCTTGCTGTTCATTTCTGCCTACCGCTCCGATACGTCTCTCAAGTGAAGTTTGGATCATGAATAAACGTGACAACCTTTTCCAGGGTTGCTTATGTCGAGAGGCAAAGGTAAGTTAAGGTGAGGGCTGATCGTAACTTATCCTTCTCTTCGGCCCTACTCTGCCCTGTTGATGTTTAACGTTTAACATTTTCGTTAGCGTATGAGCCTGCCAGCTTTTATGAACTATTTCTTCTCACGAACAGGGATAGTAAATATATGAATATATAACGATATAACCAAAACAATATAAGACGATATAAATATATAATTAAATATGGATAATATTTTCACTGCAAGAGGTTTGTTTTCGGGAAGTTTGTTGGAGGAGGTTGAGATAGGGTTGTTTTTTAATGGTCAGATATGTATATATGGAAATATGGATAAATGGATAAGACGAAATATCGAAAACGATAAATAAAGATAAAATTAAGTATTTAAGTAGTGGTTTTCTTGTTGTTATCAGATGTTTTGCTTAATTTTGCAGGGTGAAATGATGATTCTGGTTGCTAAAAGCGGATTCTTTGTTTTGTGACGGCTTAGTTTTAAGTATATCCACAAATATGGATATGTTGATAAAAACATTTTGTCGAACAATGGGTGGGTTAAGGAATGTGAGTCGTGTTGTAAAGAAATCAATATATATGGAAATCCATTATTAAGCAAATGATGAAATAAAGATTACGATAAAAGATGAAATCCTTATATATTGAAAAGAAGATAATGAAGAGATGACATGATGTTACCGAGCAATCAGCAACGATGCTATTTCCATAAGAGGTAGGAGAGAAGAAAGAGAACATTTAAAAGTGAAGTATAAGAACTATATGAAGAAGAAAAGCTATTTTGAAGTCAGCTCGGTGGTGAATCGCTGGCTGACGGTAGGACTTGTGCTGGTAATTGTGAGTTTGATGCTGTCGCAATGGAGTTCAACCTTTACGGCAGCCAGCGACGCCATTGCGGGTTCGTTTGGCAAGGCTCTGAACACATTTATGCGCACGGCTGTAGGCAATGGAGTGGTCAGTGTGCTTTTCGGCGTGGGCCATGTGTTGCTTTTAGAGTTTTTTCGTCGCGGGATGCGCCGTTCTGGCGATCGTTTTTGGGTGCTTGTCGCTTTGTGGGAGGTGCTCATTGGCGCATCATCGTTGGTTACTGCTGTTCCTGGGCGGGACACATTGTACGCCTATGCTCACAACCCGACGGCGTGGGATAGTTTCCGTGAGACGTTTCTCCTCAACTATCGAGTCCTCGCAGGGATGGTGCAACTCCTTGTTTCTTGCCTATGTATTGTACGTTATCGAGGCCGCATTCGCTTGTTCGGCATCACCAAGTTGATCTGTTCTCTGCTGGTGAGCTTGGTAGGGGTGCTCTTTTACAATTGGGCACTCCAAGCCACGGACCAGCAGGGAGTCATCCTGACGAGCTACTACGCCCTTCAGGTGCTGATGGCCATTATTCCCCTTGTCTTCTTGCGCCTTTCAATGAGTACGCGTATCACCGTTCAGCCTGCCGAGGGCGATTCGGATATGCAGTCGTTGTGAGCGCACCACGGAGCAAGTTCTTGTTTTGGAATCTTCTTTGCGAGAGGAACTATACTAAAAACAGGTAAAAGTATATGAACAAAATCATTCTTTCAGCGCGCGATTGGCGCATCTACCGTGCACTTTGGCTGCTGATGGTGATGGCCCTTGTGGTCGATCTGTGTGCAGTTTTGATGGAATCGGACCTGCTGACGACTACTGCCGCCACGCTTACCGCAGTCGAGACAAGCGACTGGCTTTCATTTTCCTCCGAGGCAGTATGTTTGTTGTCTCTCTGTGGTCTGTTTTGGCTTCTTCGCAATGGTCGCGAAGTGCCTATTCGTTGGCGCAATGGTTGTCTGGCGGCTTTCGTCGTAACCCTGGCTTATGCCATTACTTCCAAGCTCCCAACCCTTCTTTTTGGCCCTTTGTCGCTTGATGATGGCCACTGGCTGGTCGATTTTTTCAACAGTTGTGCTGACATTTTGATGCTACTGGTCCCCGTGGCCATAATAGCACTATTCATGCTTGGTGCTTCTTTGTGCGAAAGGGTAGGAAAGTGGTCGATTGTGGCGTGCAGCGCTATTGCCATCAATGCACCCCTCATAGTCACCTTTTTCTTTCTAGGCATCCAGGAAGACACCGCACCATGGCAGGAAGTCGTTGTCGGTCTGCTCATCCTGCTACTCTTCGTGACTCCCGTCGTTGCGCTTAGGGCCATCGCTGGAGGCGAGGAGACGGAGCAAGAAGGGTAGGGAAAGTTCATGGGACAAACCTCAATGGAAACTTATCGAATATGCTGCACCAGGCCCCAAGCCTGCAGCGACATACAAGAAAGAAATCATCAACGAGCGGTGGCGGCTTTTGGTCGCTGCCCGATAATATAAGAATATATGGAAAAAAATATCAAGGTTGTCTTTGCCAACCAAAAGGGTGGGGTAGGGAAGAGCACACTCTGCATCCTCTTCGCCGACTATCTTGCCTGGAAAGGCCGATCCGTCTGTGTCATCGATACGGACCTTCAAAAGTCTGTCCTTATGCAGCGACGCAAAGATGCGGTCGCCCATAGCGGGCAGGATGAGCCGTATGGCGTGCAGGATTTCGACGTGGCCGAACCCAACGCGATGCGTCAACTTGTCGATTCTGCCTCTGAGGTGGAGGGTTTTGTGCTTTTCGACACCCCAGGCAATGTATCCCAAGACGGACTGCTTCCTCTTTTCGCTGGTGCGGACTTCATCGTCTGCCCCTTTGACTACGAAGACAAGACACTTGATTCCACTGGAACATTTGTCTCCGTCCTTGCCGCCATTCGCCAGCATGTGGGCGATATGCAGGCCCGCCTGCTCTTTGTTCCCAATCGCATCGATCCTCGTGTGGGAACGAAAGAGGAACAGCGGATGTGGAATGAGGCCGCGGCAGTGCTCTCTAAGCATGGAGCGGTGCTTCCGCCTATTCCCGCACGTGCCAACTTGCGTCGTGCCGATACCTTCGAGATCACCCCTCGGCAGCGCGGCTACGTGCGCGACTGCTTCGAGATCATGCTTTGGGAGATGACAAAATAGTTCCTAAAGCCAATCATCAACCGATAACAAACAAAAAGACAACTGATTATGGCAAAGAAAAATACGAGCGTTGCACTCCCCGGCGGTCTTGCCGGGCTTGTCCATGCGGCGCAACAGCAGCCACAGGCTGCCCCCACGACATCTGAACGTTCCGCTGTAGAACCAGCAAGCAGCCTCCAGAAGCAGGCTCAGTCCACAGCCTCGCACTCAGGGCAGTACACCGCCGAGAGCTATCGTGAAGCCTTGGCCGGAGGCAAGTCGCGTTGGGAATTGTTTTGTGAGATGGGCCGAGAGTACCACCGTGCTTCCAACCTCGGCGCGGTCTATATCGACCGCGACCTGAAACGGCAGTTAGGACAGCTTCGTGCCTCTTCCCTCGGCATTTCCACCTCGGCCATTCTCTCCTCCATCGTGGCTCAGTTCCTCTTGGAGCATGGCGACGAGGTGGAGCGCACCATCCATGAGTGATTCTAAAAACAGCGACAGGGGACTTGCCACATAACGGCGAGTCCCCTGTCGATCCTATGAAGGTGGAGCTGGTGGGATTCGAACCCACGTCCGCACAAGGAAACCATGTGCTTTCTACACGCTTATCCCAGCCTTTGGTTTTCGAGCGACGACAAGACCTGGGCCACCAATCATCGCCTTATCCCCTAAAAATTCACCTACGACACGGGGCTGCCGCCAGCTATTCCCGATTTACCTGCACCGCTTAATCTCCGGATTCGGGACAACATCCTCGGAGCGGTGTCTCGTCGCACTATCTTATAGCGCGATTAGGCCAGTAACCTACTATACTTCAGTTAGGCAGCGAGAGCGTAATTGTTTTCGCCAATTAATTTTTTGGTCACTCTGATTAAGGAGATAGCCACCGAGTCTCCGCGTGCTTACACACCATTTCGTCTTGCCGTCAAATCCAGTCAACCCCTTCTTGGAGCGCTTTTGTTGCGGCGCACCCCCGTCGCTGGTGCTTGCGAGCGAGGAAATGTTCTGCAAAGATAATGCAATCGAGCGCAATGGAAACTTGTTTCTAGATTGCCGAGTGCAGTTTATCTTATGCAAAGATACGCTATTTCTATGATTAGGCCAAATTTGCGGGCCAGTTTTTACAACCTGCCGTGAATTTCTGTATTCTCAGTTTGTCTTGACGACAGGTTGGTCGTCTCGCATTTGCCAGTTATTGACCGACAGTACGCTGACGGCGAATGGTGCATGTGGATTGCCCGTATCGCGGATCAGGAAAACGATGTGATAGGTGCTTTGTCTGTCGAGATACTCCTGTGTCTTCATGTTCTCGCCCTCGAAGTCTTTGCACATCAGGAGATAATCGATGATCGGAATGTCAAACAAGTTCTGTCCCTGAGACCCGTCCGCCGGTCGGTAGTCGAGACGCAGGCGGCACTGGTCGCGATCCTTCTCCATTAGCCTCAATGTTGATAGTGCATAGCTTACGACCTGCTGATGCTCAATGCTCTCTGTGCGCGCACCGTAGGGTTTGTATGTCGTAGCGTGATCGGCTGCCGTGTTGTTGCTGGCGTCGAGGATGCTATTGGGTGCGCTGAGGGTCAGGAGGAAGTCGGTGTCCTGTACGTGTCGGCTTCCATTATAGTTGAAAGTGACATTGACAAACTTCGTGTCCTGCATCATGTCGACCGTTGCGAGGTTGTCACTCCTCAGTTCCACGTTGGTGGCATCGGCCCTTCCGTGGAAGATAAGTGGCAGACGGTGTGCGATGGTGTCGCCTGGCTGTGTGGCGAGGGAGACGGTCTGCGTATCCCAATCGAAGATCTTGTTGTCGATACCTGACCATACGAGGCAGTCGTAGGTTCCCGCTCCCGCAAACTCCATGTCGGCATAGTAGCCCGACGCGTCGAGCATAGCCTTGTCGAAGGCTTTGTGTTGTGTCTCCCCCGTGACAGTGTTGCGGATGAATACGTCTGCTTTCTCCACTCGCGAGGGTGCGGCGTCGGCGTGGAGCATGTTGTATCGGTGCTCGATCTTGACGCTCAGCGTGCCCTGGCATTCCGGGCAGTCGCTCAGGTCGTCCTTGATCCAGTCGCAGGACGTGAGCGCACAGGCCGCGATCGATGTCGTTGCGGCGATGGTTAGGATATGTCTGATAGTCATTGTCTTGCTTCGTTCAGAGTTGATTCCATGTTACTTCTTGCGCGGTTGGCTCAACACCGTGTCGTCGGGTCTGAACTGCCACGGACTGACATAGTAGTCGGCGAGCAGGATGTCGTCCTCCTCGACTGGTCTGGTCGGTTCGATATTGATGACACCCGATCCAAGTCCTGCGATGTCGGCGATGGTCACGCGGTACCAGTTGTTGCGCACCACGCCATACTCCATTACGCCCAGCTTTCGCTTCTCTCCGTTGTCGAGGTGCTTGATGAAGTGCTTGTAGTAGCACGCATAGAGGCTCTTGTCGTCGATGGGGAAGTATTTGATGTTGTATTGCGTCTCCAGTTCCCTGGCGCTGATGTCTCCCGAAGGGATGTTGCCCCCTCCGACGGCCTTGACGGCAGCCAGCGAGGTGTAGAAATTGTAGTTGAAATAGTACAGGCAGTGAACTCCCTGTGGGTCGATGTTATTGCCGTGCTCGTCGAAGCAGCGCGACTTTTCGGGTGTGAGGATTCCTTTGATGATGACACCCGTGGTGTAGCCCTCCCGTTGTGCTGTCCAGAAGTTGGCGTTCTCCAGGATGTACGACTTGCTGTAGGATCCCGCTTCTGGGAAGAGCGTTGCTTCGTACTCGCGTCCTGTGCGTACGATTTCGGTCAGCGCATTGTCGAAGATCGTCGATCCGTCAAACGTGTTGCTTGTGTCCCACTGCTTGTCGAAGAAATGCGGGTCGATGAGGTAGCCGTCCGTGTCGGGGATGTCAGTGTAGTTGTCCAGACTCCACGTGTATTGGTCGCGGTTGGGCGTGCTGTTCTTGTCAAACTTTCCCGTGTGGCGGAAGAGATAGTAGTCGCGGCTGAGGTTGACGAAATAGAAGCTGCCTGGTGTGACCTTGGCATAGACGCTGCCATTTTTGTCCTTTAGTTCATAGCTTCCGAAGCGCTTTCCAATCTCCACTTTGGCCACGGCACGCTCCAGTGCAATCTCGATGTGCGTGACCGAGTCGGTGCTTACGCGCACATTTTGAGCCGATCCTCCACGGTTTGACATGGTGAGTCCTTCTGTGCCGATGACGCTCATGATGGACTTTCCCTTGGCAACGGTGGTGAGCAGCGACTGGTCGTTGCCTATCTTGCCGGCCGCTGTCGGTGCGTTGGCCACGGCATAGACACGATAGTCTCCTGGTTCCAGTCGGATGGAGTCGCTGCGGAAGCACATTGTCCCGTGTTCCGTTTTGTCCAGGCCCGCGAAGCGTGTGAGATGTATGGAGTCGGCGAAGTTTCCTGTCTGTGCATTGTAGAGGTAGAGTACGACATTGTGTACCTTGTATTCGTCTGGCAGTGAGAGGCTCACCGTGTCTTTGTCGGCGGTCTCTGCGCTGGCTCTCCTTGGTCCGTTGGCACCCGATGGCGTCTGTGTGGTAGCATCGGCGGTAGGTGCCTGCACAGAGAGATCGACCACGGCGGTACAACGTCTGATTGGCTTCGGATTTGCTGGGGTCTCATCTATTCCGTCGAGATCGCTCGTGCAGGAGGCGAGGACGGTGGCTATGGCCAGTGTTGCGAAGATTTTCTTGTCCATGGTTCTGATTCTTTTGGGGTTGATGTCTTGGTTTGATGTTTCTGATCCCTTGCCCTTTCCCCAACGGAAAGGGCAAGGCGTGTTTAATAGCGTTCCAGATGCAGGATGCGCAGGTTATGGCGAGCTTCCTCTCTCAGTCCCGCCTTGTCGGCAGCTTCGAAGAGGCGCTCGGCCTCCTCCACATGGCCCTCCATCATCCGTAGTACGCCAGTGGCCAGGTCGCGCTCCGCGCAAGGCATAGCTTTCTCGAGATAGCCAGCGGCCGCGGTCTTGTCACCCGCCCTGAGGGCAATGCAGGCCGCGTTGAGATTGGCCACGGGGTGGTCCGGATTCTGCTTCACGGCGATGAGGAACACTTCGTTGTACTCCTTGCTTCCCTCCTTGTAGGTTTGTGCGATGCGGAACATTTCATCGATACTGAGGTTTTGTGGGTGCAACTTCAGTTCCCTCTTCGCCTCCTCGACGGTGAACGGGCGTACGATGTAGCCTACGGTATAGTCGGAGTGGCGCAGGAAGGGATACCAGTTGTCGAGCATGAAGCGATACTGCGACGGAAACTCCTCCCGGATGCGCGCCTCGCGCTTGTCCAGGTCGCCCACGGTGGCGATGATATTGAGTATCTCCTCTCGTCCATCCAACGTATTGTTGTTGCGCAGGAAGTTGACCAGTCCCTCCCAGTCCTCGGCGGTATGGGCTGTGGTGAACAGTGCCTCGTCAAACTGATACTTTGACATGACCCACGATTTGAGCGCCTGTGTGCGCTCTGCCGAGAGTTTCTCGTTGAGAGCCAGCGATCCGTCAGGCGAGGCATAGCCATGGATGGCGATGTGGCTTACGGTGACATTGGAGTCATTTCTCACCAGGTCGATGGCCTGCATGATCTTGGCTAGTTCGGTGGCGTTGCTTCGGAAGTTGTTGAGAATTTCCGACTTGCCGAGCTGGAAGGCCAAGAAGGCGCGTCCCGATTCCTGTCGTGTCTTGACTTCCTCCACCTCGGGAATGCGGAAAGCCAGTCGCGGCGTGTCGTCGCTGCGCAGGGTCGCCACGGCGTGCGAGTCGTAGGCGATGGGTATTCCACATCCGCAGGCCACTTCCTCGAGCACGAGTGTCGCCTTGCGCATCCAGGGCTGATAGGCCACTTCGCGCAGGTAGTCGATCGTCTGCTCCATGCCGTTGCGTCGGCGCAGTGTCACTAGGTCGCGCTTGGCGTTGCGCCGGTCGCGCTGGAAGGCGATGTGCTGGGTGCGTCCGTTGATGAAAATGGAGGGTAGCACCGCGCTGTGGCCCGTCGAGTCAGTGAGCACGGGTCGCAGTTCGATGCTCTCCGTGCCTTTCAGGTCGCGGTCCACGCGGATGCACATCGACACGATCATGCTTCGCTCGTGGGGCAGTACGCGTGCCGATCGTACGCTGATACTGCTGTCGCCCGCCTC